>JAESFP010000085.1_pt1 | contig 134807 bp, 134 predicted proteins | sample 9266181 | NCBI WGS metagenome assembly JAESFP01 (sample SAMN14502547, study PRJNA617102) | algae metagenome | isolation source: Pegethrix bostrychoides GSE-TBD4-15B and co-occurring heterotrophs from... | place: USA: Grand Staircase-escalante National Monument, Utah | collected 2006-08-15 | reverse complement strand
CAACCGCAAGGTCTTCAAGGCTTCCTGCCTTCTTGGCACACATGGCTGCTTCTCCTGGTGACTCGGATGATCCCGGTTCAGGATAACCCGAAGGTGGGGGAAGCAGCCGGTACATCCCATTAGCCGCCCTTCGCCCTCTGGAACCACCATCGCGCCATTCCCCGGCCCGCGCACGACCCGGGGCGACTGATGCGCGCCCTGATCCTGACCGTCGGCCTTGCGGCCTGTGCGCCGGTCCTGACACCGCCTGACCGCCCGCTGACCGCGACCGAGGCGCGGGGGCTGGCGATGCTGCACGAGCTTCGCGCGGCAGACCCGTGCGAGGCCGACCCGACCTGTTCCGAGCTTCGCCGCGCGCGGTAGGCTGGCCACCTATGGCTGTCCTGTCCGCGCCGCAGGGGTAGGTGGCCGGAAACGGGCGGGGCTGCGCCTGCGCCAAATCTGGTGACCCCTTCGACAACAACGATCCGCAGTAGGGCCGCGCAACCGGAGCGGGTATCCTCTTGGTCGAAGGGCAGGCATTGGCGCCAGCCCACGGCACAGGAGCCCGACCATGGCGCAGACTGCCATCCCCCCCATCCCGTCCGACCCTGAACCCGCGCCGATCACGGCGGGCAAGCTGTTGCCGAAGGCGGAGCTCATCGACCTTGCAGCCTTCGCCGCCAAGCGCGCGGAGAAGCTGGGGTTGACCATCGCCAACCTGACCGCAGGCGCAGAGGCGCAGGCGGCAGAGGTTGCCCGGAGCCTTGCGGCCGCAGGCTTTGACCCCAAGATGCAGGCCGATGCCGCCGCGAAGGCGCAGGCCAAGGCCCGGGTCGAACTTGTGGCCAACAGCAAAGACGCGCGCTATGCCGAACTTCGGGCGCTTGTCGCCGCCGCCGATGGTCTGGCTGTCACCGAGGCGCTGTATGCGTCCCCGTCTGCCGTCCTGGCCCGTGCCGGGCTTGGCGACCCGCGCAGGACGCACCTAATGCAGCAGGTCGCGGGCGCTGGCCCTGTCGAGGTGCGCCAGCTTGCGACGCTTGCTGTTGCCACGAAGGACGTTGTCCTCGGGGCTGCCATCCAGTCGGTCAACGACCGGATGCCCCGGCGCGACCGGCCCGTGTCATCTGCCGAACTCGCCGCTGCACTTGTCGGAGATGAGACCCGGGAGGTGCAGTCGGCAATCGCCGCGATCCGCCATGCCGTGCAATCGGCACTCAACAAGAACCGCGAATATGAAGCCGGCAAGGTCCGACCCCTTGACCGCGTGAAGCTCGCCCTGAACAACAAGGAAGCCTGACCATGCCGCTTTTCCTCATCCGCCGCCCGAATGATGCGACCTTGGCCGAACCGCTGCGCAACAGCGCGGGCCTGCACTCGGCACTCATCAGCGCGGCGAACCCCGCCGCCGCAATCACCGCCGCCAACGCCCTTGCCGCCGCGCGTGGCGCTGGGCAGGGGGCATTCTCCGGGGTGGGCTGGGTGACGACCGACATTGCCACCACCCCGGGCGGGCTGCACGTCAACTGCGTGTTCGATGGCGACCCCATCAACATCCGGGGCATGGACCGGGGCGGGAACCCGGCATGACCCCGCAAGAGGCAGCCGCCGCCGAAGCTGACGCCCGGATTGTCGAGGGCTACCACGTCTTGTTGTCGGAAAACCTGCGCCTCGCCCATGCGGCAATTCTCGAATACGCCAATGCCAACAACGATGACTATTGGCCCAAGGGGCGCGACGTGATCCGCTTCGCGCGGTTCTACCGCGTGTCGCAGGCTGCCCTCGGGGGCCTTGTCGGCCTGCTGCCATACCGCCTCGGGCGGCGCACTGTCTGGGTCGATGCTGCACGGGTGCCAGACCTCGCGCGGCGTGTCGGCCCGGAAACCTTCCCGCGCGCTGCAATGGTTTCTTTCGGCATCTTCTGCGCCGCCGCCGCCACGCTGGACCGAGAGGCCGCGACCCTGCACTGACGGCAACAAGCAACGGCAATCGACCCCGAACCGAAGGCGCGATACCTTCGGGGGGCCGGTCAACACCATGCTGGCAAGGGCGTGCTTCTGGCGCACCCCCCGTTTCGCAACGGGGGGTGTCGCTGTCTCGGGGTCAGGGCAGGTTGACAATCTGCAAGATCAGCTTCAGCCGCTTGCGCAGGTCCGGGTGGATGGAGGAGCTTCCCCCCATCTTCCTTGCCATGAACGCCATGCCCCTCATGAGCTGCACGGCGTTCTCGTTGTTGTGATACCACCACTCATCTTCGGTGACGCTCTGGGCGATCAAGAGTGCGGCGCGGCGGGCCGGGTTGCGGCGGCAGTGCTGGCGCTCCTCTGCCAGCAGTTCCGAAAGGGCGCGCGCCCGGTTCGGAATGACGTGAAGGTTGTTCATTGTTGTCACCATCTTGTTGTCCCCGGTGGCCCAGTGCCCCCGGCGGTGAGGTGACATTCGCAGAGCCCGCTCCCCCTGTCGGTCGCGCCGTTCCGGCCTGAATCCGGGGGTGATTGCCGCTACGGGGCCACCCGGTTGAGGACCGGAAACCGGGTGCGGATCGGGGCGGTGACGAGTTCCATCCGCGCTGGGCCGCTACGGTGACAGTTTAGGAGGCCCTATCAGGGTGGACGCGGAGGCTTGCCAAATCGCCAGTGTTCCCGTATTGTTCACGTCGCGCCATTGACCGGACCTTGACAGCGGCTTGGGTATCGGGCGATCTGGGCCACTAGATTTAGTGAGGGAAAACCAGTTGGGCTTGATGCGGTCGATAGAGCTTTTCGTGGGTGCTGGGGGCCTTGGCATCGCGGCCAGCCGCGCCGGATTTGAGCCTGCCGTGGTGATCGACTGGGACAAGTGGGCCTGCGACACGATCCGCGAGAACAAGCAGCGCGGCCTTGCCCCCTTCGCCCACTGGAACGTGGTCGAGTGCGACATTCGCGGCTTCGACTTCGCCCAAGTGGAGGGGCCGATTGACCTTGTGACCGGAGGCCCGCCCTGCCAGCCGTTCTCTCTTGGCGGACAGCACCGCGCCTACCTAGACACGCGTGACATGTTCCCGCAGGCGGTGCGCGCGGTTCGGACCCTCCGGCCCAAGGCATTCGTGTTCGAGAACGTGAAGGGCCTGACCCGCGCGACCTTTGCCAGCTACCTTGAATACATCAGGCTTCAACTCCGGCACCCGGATGCGGTCGCGCGCGAAGGCGAGCCTTGGTTGGGCCATCTGTCCCGACTGGAGGACCTTGAGACTTCCGGCACCCATGACGGTCTGCACTACAATGTGGTTATGCGCGTCTTGAACGCCGCGAACTACGGTGTGCCGCAGAGGCGGGAGCGGGTGTTCATCGTCGGCTTTCGGTCGGACCTCGCCTTTGACTGGCACTTCCCGTCGCCCACCAACGGACAGGACGCGCTGCTTTGGTCGCAGTGGCGTTCGGGCGAATACTGGGACCTGCACTGTGTTGCAAAGAAAGACCGGCCTGAGGGCGGAAGCGGGCGGGCCAGGGCGATGCGGCTGTCTGCACCGCCGATGGAGGACCCTTGGTTGACGGTGCGTGATGCCATCTCCGACCTGCCTGACCCCGAACACGCGCCGGAGAGGGCGCGGTCATACCACGACCACCGCTTCATGGGCGGTGCGCGGACCTATGCAGGCCACACCGGAAGCCCGCTAGACGAGCCCGCCAAGACCTTGAAGGCTGGGGTGCATGGTGTTCCCGGCGGCGAGAACATGCTGCGGCGGGCCGATGGGTCGGTTCGCTACTTCACCGTCAGGGAGAGCGCGCGTTTGCAGACCTTCCCGGATGAAATGGTGTTCCACGGGTCTTGGACTGAATCTATGCGCCAGCTTGGCAACGCGGTCCCGAGCTTGATGGCAGAACAAGTCCTGACCAGCGTGAAGCGGCGTCTCACGCAAACTTCGTGATGCGGTCATACATCCGCCGGAGGGTCGGGTCGGTGTAGTCGGTTTCCAGATCGGCAATGCGGCGCTTGATGAGCTCCGCCGCCTTCTCGGCCCCTTCGGTCCCGGCTGGCCTGCCACCGCGCCCCGGGTGAAGTGAATCCCAAAGACCGGGCGTGCCTGTCATTCGGTTGACCCCGACAACCTTGCTGCCGAAGCTCATCCCGTTCCAGACGGGTCGGAAAACCCGGATCATCACCGACTCAGCAAGCGTGATGTATGCATCGTTCAGGACAAGGGCACGGCACCGAAAGTCTGCCAGCGAGAGGTTGTTGACGGCTGCGATGGACCGGGCGTGTTCGGCAATCCTGTCGTGCAGCTTGCGCGCCTTGCTGCCGCTGGGGCTGAAACCCTGCTTGGCGCTCTCGCTGGACGCCTTCCCGAGGTAGATCGGATACTTGAACCGACCGCCATCTAGCGCGACCAAGCTGCTGTAGGCGGGGTGGCTGCCACCATAGTAGAGCGCGTAGACCCCGGCCCCGGCGAACGGGGTGGGCGGCGGCATCGGGAGCAGGGGCTGTTCCAGCAGTTCCACGGCCAGCGTCACGCCGACATTCTCGACGGACAGCGGGTCAAATTCGGTTGGGGTGAATGAGTCGGCCATGCCCCGGTTATTGCACGGCAAATTGCGGCTGTCGCCTCCCCAGACTGAGGGGTGTCCGCTATCCGGGGAAAAGCGGGGTAACGCCTTTGGCTGCCGCCTGATCCACCCAACCGATTGATGATGCAGGGGAAATGGTGCTGACGGGGAGGATTGAACTCCCGACCTCATCCTTACCAAGGATGCGCACTACCACTGTGCTACGTCAGCCGCCTTTTTCCGAAACGTAACCCCGGGCGTTACCCCGGGTCAAGTGGGTTTCGGAAATTCCCCACCTAAACAAACACTTACTTCCCCAGCGCCGCCCCTTACCAAGGGAGTGCTCTACCACTGAGCTACTGCAGCGCCGTTGGTCGCGGCGGGGATAGACGCAATCCAAGGGCTGCGCAAGAGGCTTTTGGCGAGGAAGGTTCCCCCCATCTGGACCCACTCTTCCCCATAGGGTAGAAGCGCCATCATGCGCAGCCCCTCGGACCCGCACTCACGCGAAAAGGCCCGGAAACCTGCTGGACCGTCTCCCCGAGAAAATCGGTTGAAGGCGGCCCTGAAGGCGAATATGGCGCGCCGAAAGGCACAGGCAAAGGCCCGCAGCGCCGAAGATGCGCCCAGGTCTGGCGATACGGAAAACGAGAACAAGGATTAGGGCAGATGGATTCGATTCTGGTACGTGGCAACGGGGCCTTGTCGGGGGCAATCCCGATCGCGGGCGCAAAGAACGCTTGCCTGACTCTGATGCCGGCCACGCTTCTCAGCGATGAACCCCTGACGCTGACCAACGCGCCGCGGCTTTCCGACATCCGCACCATGACGCAGCTTCTCCAGTCGCTTGGCGCGGAAGTCGCAAGCCTGCAGGATGGCCTCGTTCTGGCCCTCTCCAGCCATTCGATCAGCAATTTCAAGGCTGACTACGATATCGTGCGCAAGATGCGCGCCTCGATCCTGGTCCTCGGCCCGATGCTTGCGCGTTACGGACATGCGGTCGTCTCGCTTCCCGGCGGCTGCGCCATTGGCGCGCGCCCCGTCGACCTGCACCTCAAGGCGCTGGAGGCGATGGGGGCCGAACTTGACCTTCGTGACGGCTATATCCATGCCAAGGCCCCCGGCGGGCGGCTGAAGGGCGCGGTCGTCGAGTTTCCCTTCGTCTCGGTCGGTGCCACGGAAAACGCGCTGATGGCGGCGACGCTGGCCAAGGGCACGACGATCCTTAAGAACGCCGCGCGTGAGCCGGAAATCGTCGACCTCGCCCGGTGCCTGAAAAAGATGGGCGCGAAGATCGACGGCGAAGGCACCGGCACCGTCACCATCGAAGGCACCGACCGGTTGGGCGGCGCTACGCATCAGGTGGTGACCGACCGGATCGAGCTTGGCACCTACATGCTGGTCCCGGCGATCTGCGGCGGTGAGGTGGAATGCATCGGCGGCACGCTGGAACTGGTGGGCGCCTTCGCCGAAAAGCTGGACGCGGCGGGGGTGTCGGTCACGCAAACCAACCGGGGCCTCAAGGTCGCCCGCAAGAACGGTTGGGTCCAGGCAGTGAATGTGACCACCGAGCCCTTCCCCGGTTTTCCGACCGACCTGCAGGCGCAGATGATGGCGCTGCTTTGTACCGCCGAAGGAACCTCGGTCCTCGAAGAGAAGATCTTCGAGAACCGCTTCATGCATGCGCCCGAACTGTTGCGGATGGGCGCGAAGATTGACGTCCATGGCGGCACGGCCACCGTGACCGGGGTCGAAAAGCTGCGCGGTGCGCCGGTGATGGCGACGGACCTGCGCGCAAGCGTTTCGCTGATCCTTGCGGGTCTTGCTGCCGAAGGCGAGACGGTGGTCAGCCGTGTCTACCACCTCGACCGGGGCTATGAGCGGGTCGAAGACAAGCTTCGCGCCTGCGGGGCTCAAATCGAGCGCATCAAGGCATGACCGACGCAAGGTTCGAGGAGGGCGGCGAAGCGCCCCTGCGTCTGGTCGCGACCGATGCCGAGGATGTGCGGGTGATCTCGACCCTGGTGCAGGACGCGGTGCTGCCGGTGACGGACTTTAAGCACGACGCGAAACGTCGGCGCTTTGCCCTTATGCTCAGTCGCTTCCGCTGGGAAGACCGGGCCCATGCCGAGGCGGTGGGTCGCGCCTATGAACGGGTGCGGTCCGTGCTGGTGATCGAAGATGTTCGAAAAGTGCAAAGCTTGGGGTTTGACAGGGCCGACAAGGACCTGGTTTTGTCGCTTTTGTCCATGGACTTCGCGGCGGCAGAAGATGGCACTGGCCGCCTGACCCTGACCTTTGCTGGCGACGGGGCCGTCGCTCTGGATGTCGAGGCGCTGGAAGTGCGGCTGGATGACGTGACCCGGCCCTATCGTGCGCCCTCAGGCAAGGTTCCCCAGCACGACTAGGCCTCTGGCGGTTCCCACGCTGTTGTGACTGCCGTGGCGCCGAAAGCGATTGTAGACATGGTCTCGATTCTGGAAGCGAGGATTCCCTATGTTCCATTGCACGATCCGGGCGACCGCGCTTGCAGCTCTTTCGCTCCTGACTCTGGGAACCGCAGCACAGGCTTGCGGCGGGACCGAAGCCTGCACCCTTGATGACCGGCGCTATTACATCCAGATGCCGCCCGACCATGACGGTGCAAGCGCAGTCCCGGCCATGATCTTCCTGCATGGCTACAAGGGCAACGGCTTGGGCAGCATGCGCTGGAAGGCCCTGCAGGCTGCTGCCGCCGAAGTAGGCGCCGCTCTGATCGTCCCGGAATCCGCCGGCGATGACTGGTCATGGGACAACGCACCTCAGGGTTTCGCAGGGGCTGACGCAGTCGAGCTGGCCTATTTCGACGCGGTGAAAGCGGACGTAACGACGCGCTTTGCCGTCGATCCCGACCGCATGGTGGTCGTCGGAACATCCGCCGGGGGCATGGCCGCCTGGATGCTGGCGTGTTACCGCAGCGCGTCCTTCGCGGGCTTCGTGCCGATGGCAGGCACGTTCTGGGCTCCGGTGCCGCCGACCTGTGACGGTCCGGCGGCCAGCATCGTGCATATCCACGGTGATGCCGACCCGACCGTCCCGCTTGAAGGCCGCCCCATTGGACGCACGCGCCAAGGCAGCGTGTCCGAAACGCTGGCGATGTACCGGGACTACGGCGGCTTTGGCGAGCCAAGCCTTGCCGAAGTCGACGATCTTCGCTGCGAGATGCGGGAGAACGCCGAAGGCGCGGTTCTGGATTTCTGCCTGTTCTCGGGCGGGCACTCCTTCAGCCCCAAGCACATGGTTGCAGCCTGGAAGCTTCTGGAAAGCGCGAACCGCATCTAGCCGTCCAGCGCGACAAGAGCGCGCTTGAAGATCAGGACCCCCGACGCTATCCGGGGCGGGCCGTCCAAAGGATGTCCTGCCCATGCCCGCCTTTCTTGACAGCCGCGCCCCAGGTTTTGAAACCGCGTTTGCGGCCCTCCTCGGCCAAAAGCGCGAAGAGGCCGAGAATGTCGATCAGGCGGTGGCGAGCATCATCGAAGATGTCCGCAACCGCGGCGATCAGGCAGTGATCGACCTCACCGCCCGTTTCGACCGCCTCCGGCTTGCCCCTGAAACCCTCGCCTTCTCGAAAACCGAGATCGCCGCCGAAATCGCCAAGGTCAGTCCCGAAGACCGCGCCGCCCTCGACCTCGCCGCCGACCGCATCCAAGCCTACCACGCCCGCCAAAAGCCGCATGACGAAAGCTGGATCGACTCAACCGGAGCCATGCTCGGCTGGCGCTGGACCCCGGTCTCGGCCGCCGGTCTCTACGTCCCCGGTGGCCTCGCCTCTTACCCGTCATCCGTCCTGATGAACGCCATCCCCGCCCGCGTCGCTGGCGTCGAGCGGCTGGTGATCGCTTGCCCGACCCCCGGCGGCGTGGTGAACCCGCTTGTCCTTCTTGCCGCCGAAATCGCCGGGGTGGACCAGATCTACCGCATCGGCGGCGCGCAGGCGATTGCGGCCCTTGCCTACGGAACTGAAACCATCCGCCCCGTCGACAAGATCACCGGGCCCGGCAACGCCTATGTCGCCGCCGCCAAGCGCAGGGTCTTCGGGCAGGTCGGCATCGACATGATCGCCGGCCCCTCCGAAATCCTTGTGATCGCCGATGCCAACAACGACCCCGACTGGATCGCCCTCGACCTCCTTAGCCAAGCCGAACACGACGCCAGCGCCCAGTCGATCCTGATCACCGACAGCGCCACCTTTGGCCAAGCGGTCGCCCGGGCCGTCGGCAAACGCCTCGAAACTCTCCACCGCCACGCCATCGCCGCGGCCTCCTGGGCCAACCACGGCGCTATCATCACCACCCGCGACCTCGATGAGGCCGCAGCGCTGTCCAACCGCATCGCCCCCGAACACCTCGAACTCATGACCGCCGACCCCGAGGCGCTGTGCCATAAAATCACCCACGCCGGGGCCATCTTCCTTGGCGCCTACACGCCAGAGGCCATCGGCGATTACATCGGCGGCCCGAACCACGTCCTGCCCACCGCCCGCTCCGCCCGCTTCTCGTCGGGTCTCTCGGTCCTCGACTTCATGAAACGCACCACGCTGGCCAAGATGACCCCCGAGGCGCTGAAAGCCATCGGACCCGCCGCCGAACGCCTCGCCATCAGCGAAAGCCTTCAGGCGCATGGGCTAAGTGTCAGGGCAAGGCTTGACCGGCTGAACGACTGACGCCTTCGCCCTTGATCCGCCACCCGCCCTCAGGCATGACGGCGAAAGTCCCCGGAAAACCATGCCCATGAACCGCATCTGCCATATCGAGATCGACGAGAAGGGCCTTTCCCGCCCGACGCTAGAGATCGAACAGGAACGCCGCGTCGCGATCTATGACCTTCTGGAGGAGAACAGCTTCGCCCTGCCGATCCGGCCCGAGCGTGAGCAGCCCGAAGGTCCTTACCGCGTGCTTCTTGCCATCCGCGACGGCCGCCTGGTCTTTGACATCGCCACCGAAGACGGCGTGAAAGCCGCCGAGTTCCACCTTTCCCTCGGCCCCTTCAAGCAGGTCGTCAAAGACTATTTCCAGATCTGCGAAAGCTACTTCGACGCCGTCAAACGCCTGCCGCCCAGCCAGATCGAAGCCATCGACATGGCCCGCCGCGGCATCCACAACGAGGGGGCCTCGATCCTGCGCGAACGGCTGGCGGGCAAGGCCGACATCGACCCCGACACCGCACGGCGGCTTTTCACCCTGATCTGCGTCCTGCACTGGGGCTGACCTTGGCCGACTTCCCCCAATCCGTGCTCTTTTGCTGTGACCACAACGCCGTCCGCTCCCCCATGGCCGAGGGGCTGATGAAACACCTCTACGGCCAGCGCGCCTATGTGCAATCCGCCGGGGTCAAGAACGACATGGAGATCGACGGCTTCTCCGTCGCCGTCTGCAAGGAGCTTGGGATCGAGCTCTCCCGCCACCGCTCCCGCAGTTTTGAGGAGATGCAGGACTGGGGTGATGATCTTTCCCAATTCGACCTCATCATCGCGTTAAGCCCCGCCAGCCAGCGCATGGCCCTGGAACTGACCCGCTTTCACCACCTCGACATCGAATACTGGCCGATCCTTGATCCCACCGGCCTGGGCGAGACCCGGGACGCCAAACTCGCCGCCTACCGCCAGGCCCGCGACCAGATCAGGGACCGGATGCTCGGGCGGTTCGGGGAGCCGACGGAGGGGTAGGGGGCAATGATCAAATGTGTTGAGCGGTCGAAAGTCAGCGCAACGTGAAGTTCGTATCGGGTTAAAGGCGATCTGAATCTTTGCTGTCGAGAGTGAGAGAATCATGAAGTTTTTTGCGGGAGTTTCGTCGCTGCTGTCAACCAAGGTTCGTGGCCCATGGCATGTGAAGTTGTCCAGGATCGTAACTTGGTCATCGCTTTCTAAAGTAGGCAAGGCTCCAGCGATGAGATTGACGGTCTTGGTTCCTCTTATTGGCGTTTTCCTGCTATTTAATCAGCAAACCGAGCAACTTTTTCAGTTCCCGGCATTTTTCGTGGAAGACATTGGGGTCGCTGACGGTAGTGCGACAGTTGCATCAAATCTCTACTTTACATACTTTGGTCTTTGTTTTCTCGGCTTCGCCTCCTTTCTGTTCTCAATGTTTTGTCCGCAGGAAATCAGCGATCAACCGGTTCATCGAGAGTTCGTTTCGCAAGCGACATCTACTGAAACTCCGGTACTTTCGAAGGCAAGTTTCCGACAGGTTCTTGATCTGCACTTTCAGAGTGAATTTGATGAGGAGCTTCCCGATAATCCAAACTACCCTTCCGAAATAGAAGGTGACTTTCATGCGCTGATGGAGGGCATGTATTCAGACTACGATCTTGGTGACATGTCAGGTGACCAAGACGGACTCCCGGAAGTCATGACTGCCACTGGATACCTTGATTTCACTGAGTTTGCAAGAATGCTATGGAGCAATCCGCGAGTTGTCTGGGCTTACACTTTGCCTTTCTTTGACTTGGCGCCGAAGTATGCAAAGGACATCGCTTATGTAAAATTTCAAGCACTCAACCATTCTATGTATAGAGTACGGACAATTATCGCTTGTTCCTATTTGACTGGATTTGGGCTTCTCTTGGTCCCGACAATGAAGGTCTTTGTTCTTCTGGGCTACGGGCTGCTTCTCGGTTGAAGATATTACGGTGCTATAATCAAGCGTAGGGTGCGTGATTTCACGCACCATCCTCAATCTTCACCCGCGCAACCTCCCGAACATCATCCCCGATTGAACCGCGACCCCGCGCTCTGTCCATCCCAACACCGTGCGTATTCGCTAAAAATTGGTGCGTGAAATCACGCACCCTACGGACCGCGCCTGCCCCAAACGTGGATGGTGCGTGAAATCACACACCCTGCCAACCATATCGCCCCAATCGGATGTCCCGATGCACTGACGAATACGGCCAATCCTCGGGTCGTTCGACGAATCCATGCTTTACCGGATTGCTCCAACAATATCGCATATGTGTCGCGAAATCCTGTTCGTCCCGGATGTGATGCTCCCAGAACCGGCGCTGCCACAAAGCGGTTTCGCGTTTCCCGACCCGTAGGCCGGGCTTCAGCCCGGCATATCTCCCCGACCGGACAACCGGATACGCTTTTGGAACCTTCTCCGGCGCCGGGGGCGTCGAAACTCCGTCGTAAGCCGGGCTTAAGCCCGGCCTACGCCCCGCTCCGCCCGTCCCGCGCAAACTCATAGTGAACCGCGCCTTGATCGCGCTCCACCGCACCGAGTACGCCGCATCCCCTTCCGGCAAGGTCCAGACCGCATGCATGTGGTCGGGCAGCACCACCCAGGCCTCCACCACGAAGGGGCGTTCTGATCGGACCGTAGCCACAGCCTCCCGCAAACGGTTGATCTCGTCCACCAACAGCCTTGATCCACGCTGCGCCAACGTAACGGTGAAGAAGACCGATGCGCCGGGGACGCGGGGGCGGAGATAGCTGGACATGCCGCGAAGCTTGCGGACCAAACCCTAAAGAACCCTTAACGCCCAAAACCAAGCCGTTGATTCCAAAAGAACAGCGCGGATTGTCCACCGTGGACACATCTCACGGTATCACCTCGAACCGGTCGACATCGACCATCCCCATGTCGGTGATCTTCAGATGCGGGATCACCGGCAGGGCCAGGAAGGCCAGCTGCAGGAACGGCTCCTCCAGAACCACGCCAAGGGTCCTTGCGGCCCCCCGCAGGGCCACCAGCCTGTCCCGCACCTCCTCGAACGTGAGGAGGCTCATCAGCCCCGCCACCGGCAAGGCAAGCTCGGCCAGCACCCGGCCCCCCTCGACCACCACAAAGCCCCCCTCGATCTCGCCCAGCCGGTTCGCCGCCAGCGCCATGTCGGCGTAGTCCACCCCCACCACCGCGATGTTGTGGTGGTCGTGGCAGACCGTCGACCCGATCGCCCCGCGCTGCAGACCGAACCCCTTCACGAACCCCGTCGCCCGGTTCCCGTTCACCCCGTGCCGCTCGATGACCGCGATTTTCACCAGGTCGCGGGCAAGGTCGGGCCGCTTGTCCCCGTCCTGCGGCGCGATGTCGAAGGTCAGGTGTTCGGTGATGATCTTGCCGGGCAGGATGCCGATCACCGGCGTCTCGACCCGGTTGCCGCCGGTGCGGAAATCCTCGGCCCGAACCGGTGGGGCCTTGACCGAATGGCGTGCCACCGGCTCGGTCTGGGCGCGAGCGGCAAAGGCTGCATCGGTCGCGACGACACCACCGGCCAGCACCATCGAGGCATGACACCCCTCCAGACTGTCGATGACCGCGATGTCGGCCCGCTTGCCCGGCGCGATCAGGCCGCGGTCCTTCAGACCGAAAGCTTCGGCGGCGGAAAGGCTCGCGGCGCGGTAGACCGCCAGTGGTGCAGCCCCGAGGGCGATGGCGGTCCGGATCATGTAGTCGAGGTGGCCATGCTCGGCGATGTCCAGAGGGTTCCGGTCATCGGTGCAGAGGCAGAGGTAAGGCGCGTATCGTTCGGTCAAGAGTGGGGCGAGGGCGCGCAGGTCCTTTGACACCGACCCCTCGCGGATCAGAACGCGCATGCCCTTCCGCAACTTCTCCAGCCCTTCTTCAGCCGTCGTCGCCTCGTGCTCGGTGCGGATGCCCGCCGAAATGTAGCCGTTCAGATCGTTCCCGCGCAGCAGGGGGGCGTGGCCATCAATATGGCGGCCCTGAAAGGCCCTAAGCTTGTCCATGCAGGCGGGGTCCTTCATCAGGACGCCGGGATAGTTCATGAATTCGGCCAGCCCGAGGACCTTCGGGTGGTCCATGAACGGCATCAGGTCGGCAGCCGAAAGCCGGGCGCCTGTCGTTTCCATATGCGTCGAGGGCACGCAGGATGAAAGCTGCACCCGCAGGTCCATCACCAGGTGCGCAGCACTTTCCAGAAAGAACCGGAGGCCGGTAATCCCGCAGACATTGGCGATTTCATGCGGGTCGCAGATCGCGGTGGTGACCCCGCGCGGGGTCACGCAGCGGTCGAACTCATGCGGGGTTACAAGCGAGCTTTCCACATGCAGATGCGTGTCGATGAAGCCCGGAACGAGGATGCGCCCGGAAACGTCGATCTCGGTCCGGCCAGAGTAGGTGCCGAAGACCCCCACAATGGATTCGCCGCAGATCGCGACGTCGGTTTCGACCAACTCACCCGTGATCAGATCGAAGACACGGCCACCTTTCAGCACCAGATCGGCGGGAACGGCTCCACGGCCCTGATCAATTCTGTCGGCAAGGGACGCTTTCGGCATGGTGTTCTCCTTTCCAAACAGGGAAGCTTATGCGCGGCGCGGCGTCCATAGCCTTTGGCCCGAAACCCTTGTTGCGAACTCCGGAAAGACCCCATGCGCCCTCTTCGCGGCATTGCGTTCAAGCTTGGTTCCGTCCTGATCTTCATCGTCATGGCCTCGATGATCAAGGCGACGGCGGCGCATGTTCCGGCCGGGCAGACAGTGTTCTTCCGGTCCCTCTTTGCGATCCCGGTGATTGTCCTTTGGCTTGCGTGGCGCAAGGAGCTTGGGACCGGCCTGAAGACCCGCGCACCCTTGGGGCATGTCTGGCGCGGGATTGTCGGCACAAGTGCGATGGGCCTGGGCTTTGCGGGCCTTGGCTACCTGCCGCTGCCCGAGGTGACGGCCATCGGTTATGCCGCACCCCTGCTGACTGTCATTTTCGCCGCGATGTTTCTGGGCGAGGAGGTCCGAATCTTCCGTATCTCCGCGGTGGCACTTGGCTTGACCGGCGTGCTGATCGTCCTTGCCCCGCGCCTGTCGCTTGATCCCGGCACCACAGGCACAGCCGAGGCGTTCGGGGCGATGCTGGTCCTGGGCGGCGCGGTCTTTGCGGCCTTGGCGCAGGTCTTCGTCCGCAAACTGGTGATGACCGAGCAGACCTCGGCCATCGTCTTCTGGTTTTCGGTCACCGCCACCGTTCTGTCGCTGATCACTTTGCCTTTTGGCTGGGTCTGGCCCACGCCGGGCGAGGCGGCTCTTCTGGTCGGGGCCGGAATTCTGGGCGGGCTTGGGCAGATCCTGTTGACCTCCTCCTACCGCGAGGCGGATGCGTCGCTGGTGGCGCCCTTCGATTATGCCTCGATGCTGTTTGCGCTTGGGATCGGGTACATTGTCTTCTCCGAAGTGCCCACGCTGCCGATGCTGGGCGGTGCGGCGCTGATCGTGACGGCGGGCATCCTGATCATCTGGCGCGAGCGGCAGCTGGGGCTGGAGCGCGCCCGGCAACGCAAGGCGATGACGCCGCAGGGCTGACGCAGGCGGAAGCGGACCGGTGCTTGAACTGCGCGCCCTGCCCATCGGAAATGCCGAGCGGACAAATCGCCGTGCATTCGACCGGGTCCGGCGTTAAGCTTGGCTCATGGCCCGCCGAAGGGCCGACAAGCGAAGGAGCGGACCATGGCCAAGGGCATGAACAAGCGCAAGGAAGTGAAGAAGCCGAAGAAAGAGGCGGTGAAAGGCCCGGTCAGCGTGGCATCTACCAATGCAAAGGTCACGATCGCCCCCAGCAAGGCGAAGGACTGACCGTCAGAACACCTCTTTCACCGCCTCCATCGCCACATAGGTCGAGGTCGATGCGACATGGGGCAAGGCGCTGATCGTCTCGCCAAGGACACGGCGGTAGGACTGGATGTCGGCGGTGCGGACTTTCAGCAGATAGTCGAAGGAGGAGGCCATCATGTGGCACTGCTCGACCTCTGGCACCGACAGGACAGCCCGGTTGAAGGCGGTAAGAGCAGCCTCGCGGGTGTCCGACAGGCGCACCTCGACGAAGGCCACATGCGCCTGGCCCATGCGGATCGGGTCCAGGATCGCCCGGTAACCGCTGATGATCCGGGCCTCTTCCAGCCGTTTCATCCGGGCCTGGGTGGGGGATTTCGACAGCCCGATCCGGCGGGCAAGCTCGACCGCGGAAATCCGACCCTCGGTCTGCAGCACGCGCAGGATGGCAAGGTCGAAACGGTCCAGATCGACGCGGTCAGCTGGCATGGCGTTTTCCCCGATGACATTGCTATCAGCCTGCCTATCAGCAAAGCTTCGGGAAAACAGCCTGACAATTAGAGTATAGATTGGGCGAAAAGTGAGGTGCCAAGATGCCAAGTGATTCCGCCCTGTCCGCCTGGTCGATCATCGAGACCGGAAGCCTTGCCGATGAGGCGGCACTGGTCCGCCGTCTGGTGGCCGAGGCCGCGCTGGACGCGCCGGCGCGGGCGGCCATCGTCGCGGATGGGGCCGATCTCGTCCGCCGCATTCGCGCCAGTTCGCGTCCCGGGCTGATGGAAGTCTTCCTGGCCGAATACGGTCTTTCCACCGATGAAGGCATCGCCCTGATGTGTCTGGCCGAGGCGCTGCTGCGGGTGCCGGATGCCGAGACGATGGATGCGCTGATCGAGGACAAGATTGCGCCGTCGGACTGGGGGCGGCATCTGGGGAAATCGGCGTCGAGCCTGGTCAATGCCTCGACCTGGGCCCTGATGCTGACGGGCAAGGTGCTGGACGACCGTGAGGGCGGCATCGCGGGCGCGCTGCGCGGTGCGGTCCGGCGGCTGGGCGAACCGGTGATCCGCACGGCGGTATCGCGGGCGATGAAGGAGATGGGGCGGAACTTCGTCTTGGGCGAGACCATCGACAAGGCGATGGACCGGGCGCGCGAGCTGGAGGCGAAGGGCTATACCTACAGCTATGATATGCTGGGCGAGGCCGCGCGCACCGAAGGCGACGCCCGCCGCTATCACCTAAGCTACTCCCGCGCGATCACGGCGATTGCCGGGGCGGCCAAGGGCAACGACATCCGGACCAACCCGGGGATATCGGTGAAGCTCTCGGCGTTGCACCCGCGCTATGAGGTGGCAAAACGCGCCCGCGTGATGGAGGAGCTGGTGCCTCGCGTCCGGGCGCTGGCGGGGCTAGCGAAAGCGGCGGGCCTTGGGTTCAACATCGACGCGGAAGAGGCTGACCGGCTGGCCCTGTCGCTGGAGGTGATCGAGGCGGTGCTGTCTGATCCGGCGCTCAAGGGTTGGGACGGGTTCGGCGTGGTGGTGCAGGCCTATGGTCGGCGGGCCGGGGCGGTGATCGACTGGCTGCATGCGTTGGCCAGCCGCTTGGACCGCAAGATCATGGTGCGGCTGGTGAAGGGCGCCTACTGGGACGCCGAGGTAAAGCGGGCGCAGGTGCTTGGCCTTACAAGCTTCCCGGTCTTTACCCGCAAGCAATCGACCGATGCCTCTTACGTCGCCAATGCCCGCAAACTTCTGGGGATGACCGATCGCATCTATCCGCAGTTCGCCACGCATAACGCTCATACGGTCGCGGCGATCCTGCATCTGGCGGGGGCCGAGGGGCTGACCCCGCTCGATTACGAATTCCAGCGGCTGCATGGCATGGGTGAGCGGCTTCATGATCTGGTCCTGACCGGTCGGGGCACACGCTGCCGCATATACGCGCCGGTAGGCGCGCATCGCGACCTGCTGGCCTATCTGGTGCGGCGGCTGTTGGAGAACGGGGCGAACTCCAGCTTCGTCAACCAGATCGTCGATGAGGACGTACCGCCAGAGGTGGTCGCGGCCTGCCCGCTGACGGCGGTCGAGGCGATGGCGGTGATCCCCAGCACGGCGCTGCGGACCGGCCCCGCGCTTTTCGCCCCACGGCGGAACTCGCGCGGCTGGGACCTGACCGATGCCGCCGATCTTGCGGCGGTCGAGGTGGCCCGCGCGCCCTATTCCGAAGCGCAGATCGACGCTGCCCCGCGCCTGGCGGGTCGGGTCATCGGGGGGCCGCGTCTGGCGGTGCTGAACCCCGCGACCGGGGCGCTGGTCGGCCATGTGCTGACGGCGGGCCTGCCCGACTTGGACACCGCGCTGCGGCTGGCCGAGCCCTGGGCTGCGGCGGCCCCCGAGCGTGCCGTGGTCCTGAACCGTGCGGCTGACCGGCTGGAGGCGGACTTTGGTCGCATCTTCGCAGTGCTGGCGCGCGAGGCGGGCAAGACCCTGGCCGACGCCGTTTCGGAACTGCGCGAAGCGGTGGATTTCCTGCGCTACTATGCGGCGAACGCGGGCGCGCTTCCTTATCCGGCGCGCGGGGTCTTCGCCAGCATCAGCCCATGGAACTTTCCGCTGGCGATCTTCTGCGGTCAGGTCTCGGCCGCCTTGGCCGCCGGGAATGCGGTACTGGCGAAACCTGCAGAACAGACCCCGCTGATCGCGACCCTCGCCGTCGATCATCTGCTGGCTGCCGGAGTGCCCGCGACCGCGCTGCAACTCCTTCCCGGTGACGGGACCGTTGGTGCGGCGCTGACCCGCGATCCGCGGGTGCATGGGGTGGCCTTCACCGGCTCGACCGAGACGGCGCAAGCGATCCGCCGGGCGATGGCCGAGCATCTTGACCCCACAGCCCCCCTGATCGCCGAAACCGGTGGCCTGAATGCGATGCTGGTCGATTCGACGGCGCTGCCCGAACAGGCCGTCCGCGACATCATCGCCTCAAGCTTCCAGTCTGCGGGCCAGCGCTGCTCGGCCCTGCGCTGCCTTTATTTGCAAGAGGACGTGGCCGACACGGTTACCGAAATGCTCTTTGGTGCAATGGACGACCTGACACTGGGCGACCCGTGGCACCTAGCGACCGACATTGGCCCGGTGATCGACGCCGACGCGCAGGCGGGCATTCGCACCTATGTCGATGCAGCACGGGCTGAGGGGCGGGTGCTGAAGGAACTCAAGTCACCGGGGCAGGGTACCTTCATCGCGCCAACCGTTCTTCGGGTGAAGGGCATCAAGGACATGCCGCGCGAGATTTTCGGGCCGGTCCTGCACGTGGCAACCTTCAAAGCCAGTGAAATCGACGCGGTGATCGCGGCAATCAATGCCACCGGCTACGGGCTGACCTTCGGGCTGCACTCCCGCATCGACGACCGGGTGCAACGGATTGTCGAGGGCCTGAGAGTCGGCAACACCTATGTCAACCGCAACCAGATCGGCGCGGTGGTCGGAAGCCAGCCCTTTGGCGGCGAAGGGCTTTCCGGCACTGGGCCGAAGGCGGGTGGGCCACATTATGTGACCCGGTTCACGAAGCCTTCCTTCCCCGATGCGACCCCGGACGACGCTGTGGTCTCTGCCGCTGAGGTCGCGCTGGCCCTTTCGGCCCCACGGCCCGCCTTAGAGCCGGTGGCCGAAGATATGCCCGGCCCCACCGGCGAATCCAACCGGTTGACCATGACCCCACGCGCGCCGCTGTTGTGCCTTGGGCCCGGGCGGCTGGCGGCCCTTGGGCAGGCCGAAGAGGTGCGCAAGCTTGGCGGACATGCAATCGAAGCGCCTGGGCTGACCGCCGAAGCCCTTGCGACCCTGACTGGCTTTTCGGGCGCGGTGTGGTGGGGTGGCGCAGAAGAGGCGCGGCCTTATGCCCAGGCGCTGGCCGAACGGCGGGGGCCGATCCTGCCCTTGATCGGAATGCCTGACATCGGCCACGTTTGCCTTGAGCGGCACATTTGCATCGATACCACAGCCTCGGGCGGGAACGCCCAGCTTCTGGCAGCTGCTGCCGATGCTTGACGGGCCTATGCGGATCGGAAAGGCTGGCCCCCATGTTTCCGATCCGCGATCATAATCCTTCGGGCAAGACGCCCTATGTCACCTTCGCGCTGATCGCGATCAACGTTCTGGTTTTCCTGGGCTATTTCTTGTCGCAGAACGATTACCAATTGCAGGGATTCTTCATGACCTGGGGCCTCGTCCCGGCCAGGGTTACAGCCGGTGAGGGGTATGAGACTATCATCACCTCGATGTTCCTGCACGGCGGCTGGATGCACCTGGCTGGCAACATGCTGTTTCTGTGGATATACGGCGACAATCTGGAAGAGGAGATGGGTCATTTTGGCTTCCTCCTCTTCTACCTAGCCGCCGGGGCGGCGGCGGGGCTAGCGCAGGTGCTACCTGACACCGCTTCACCGATTCCGATGGTCGGAGCCTCGGGCGCGATTGCCGGGGTGATGGGTGGCTATCTCCTACTTTTCCCGCGCGCCAAGGTGGATGTGCTGTTCATCTTCATCGTCTTCTTCCGCATCTTCGCGATCCCCGCCTGGATCGTCCTGGGCATCTGGTTCGCGCTGCAGATTTTTTCGGGAGTATCGACCCCAAGCGATGTGGGCGGCGTGGCCTACTGGGCCCATGCCGGGGGCTTTGTCGCCGGGCTGCTCTTGACCCTGCCCGCGTGGTTTCGGCGCGGGGCGCGCGGCTACTGGCAGGCGACCGAAGGCCATCCGCCGCATCCCGAAACACATTTTGAAGCCGCCCGGTCCAATGTGCCGCTGATCCGCCGCCGGCAATGAATTGGGGTTAAGTGATAGACTACGGGAGGGGGTACGATGCGACGCCTTTTCTTGCCGTTCCTGCTTATGGCTTCGCCCGTAGAGGCTGAGTGCCGCCTTGCCTTGGCGCTTGCCGTCGATGTCTCGCGGTCCGTCGACTCGCAGGACTACGTGATCCAGACCGAAGGCCTTGCCGGGGCGTTTGAAGACCACGCGGTCCGTGCTGCGATCTTCGGACCTGAAGGCGAGGTGGCGCTGGCGATCTACTACTGGAGCGGCGATGGCTATCAGGATCTGGTGCAGCCTTGGGTGATCTTAAATGGGCCCGAGGCATTGGATGCGGCGATCTGGAAGGTACGCCTGACACCGCGCCCCGAAGCACCTCTTGCGACGGCGATGGGCGATGCGCTGCGCTATGGGGCCGACCTGATGGCGGAAGCCCCGGATTGCGCGCGAAAGGTGATCGACGTGGCCGGGGACGGGCGGAACAATGAAGGCATCTCGGTTGCCCGGACCTATGAGCGTGAGGATTTCACTGGCATCACCGTCAACGGTCTGGCCGTGGGCGAGCATGAGATCGACCTGGTGCGCTATTTCCACGAAGAGCTGATTCGGGGCCCCGGGGCCTTTGTCGAAGTGGCCCCCCGTCAGGCGGATTATCCGCGGGCGATCCACCGCAAGCTTCTGCGCGAACTGCAAGGGCCGATGATCGGGGTGCTTCCCCGAAAGGGTCCGGCGAAGGGTTGAGCCTGAGGTTGCCTTGATTAAGGGGAACCTGACCAAAATTTCGCCAGTTTTCAGTTGACTAATAGGGCCGCGCTGGAATTCTTTTCCCATTGATATGAACATTCGGAGATATGCATGCGCCGCTCCATCGCCGTTCTTTTGTTAAGCTTGATCCTGCTGCCGGGTGTCGCCCTTGCCGACCGCGTCGTCGCCCGAGTGTCGATCTCTTCCCAAACGATGATGGTCTATCACGAAGGGCGGCTGCTCTTCACCTGGCCAGTGTCGACCGCCAAGGCCGGCAAGCTTACGCCCGCCGGAGTTTATGAGCCCGAGTTCCTGTCGCGCCATCACCGATCGCGCCGCTACAACAACGCCCCGATGCCGTTTGCGATCTTTTATGATGGGAACTATGCCATCCACGGCACCGATCAGATCAAGCGTCTCGGCAAACCCGCCAGCCACGGCTGTGTGCGGCTGCATCCGGACAACGCCAAGATCCTCTTTCAGATGGTCAAGGCCGAGGGGATGGAGAATACTCGCGTCGTGATCGTGCAGTAGGCCCACCCCTTCCTTTCCGGCCCCCGACCGTCTATAGCGCCGGGCTTGAAGCGCTTCGGGAGCGGATGATGCAAGGCTCGGCTAACCTCAACCTCATGATCAAGGCCGCGCGCAAGGCGGGGCGGAGCCTGGTCAAGGACTTCCGCGAGGTCGAGAACCTGCAGGTCTCGACCAAAGGGCCGGGGGATTTCGTCTCCAAGGCCGACCGTGAGGCGGAGCGGCTGATCAAGGAGGAACTCCTTGGTGGACGGCCTACCTATGGCTGGATCGGCGAGGAAACCGGCGCTGCGGCGGGGGCCGACCCGACCCGGCGCTGGATCGTCGATCCCCTGGACGGGACCACGAACTTTCTGCACGGGATGCCGCATTGGGCCGTGTCGATCGGGCTGGAGCACAAGGGCGAGATCGTCTCGGCGGTGGTCTATGACCCGGCCAAGGACGAGATGTTCTGGGCCGAAAAGGGTGCGGGCGCATGGCTGAACGACAACCGACGCCTGCGCGTGTCAGGCCGCCGGGCGATGCCTGAGGCGGTCTTTGCGACCGGTGTACCGTTTGGCGCGAAGTCGACCCTGCCCGCGATGCTGCAGGACCTCGCCCGCCTCATGCCCGGATGCGCTGGGGTGCGGCGTTGGGGGGCAGCGGCGCTGGACCTCGCCTACGTCGCTGCGGGCCGGTTCGATGGCTACTGGGAGCGTGAGCTTCATATATGGGACATTGCCGCGGGTCTCCTGCTGGTCAAGGAAGCAGGCGGCATGGTCGAGGGTCTGCGCAAGGGCTCCAATCCGCTGGACGGCGCGTTGATTGCCGGGAACGACGGGCTGTTTGACGCCTTTGCTGGCGTGATCCGCGGCTAACGCTCGTCGATGACTTCGTCACTCCTCGCGGGCGTTCCGACGAGGAGACGAAGTCGAACGAGGAGGGTCACCCCCGCTGCAGCTTCACCGGCTCGCTGCGGGCCAGCCGCAGGAAATGCGCCACGTATGGCTTTGCCGCATCTTCTTCGCGGGTTGCCGCGTACATGCGTTTGGTGACCGGGTCGGGGCCGAGGGGTCGGGTGATGTAATCGGCATTGCTGTTCACCTCGCGCATGACCCAGTCGGGCAGTACCGCCACCCCCCGGTTCGACCCCACCAGCATCAGGATCACCGCTGTCAGTTCCGCCGTTCGTTGGGCGCGCGGCTCGACCTTTGCGGGGGTCAGGATTTCGGTGAAGACATCAAGCTTGTCGCGACTGACAGGATAGGTGATCAGCACCTGGTCGCGGAAGTCTTCAGCCGCGATGAAATCCTTCGCGGCCAAGAGGTTCTGCGACGAGGCGACAAACGTCGGGTGGTAGTCGAAAAGCGGGTTGAAGATGATCCCCGGCGGGGGTTCGCGGTCGGACGAGATCACAAGGTCCACGTCTTCGCGGTTCAGGGCTGGCAATGCATCGAACGCCAACCCGGCGCGGATATCGACGTCGATCTCGGGCCAGGCGTGGCGGAAAAGCTCTAACACTGGGAAAAGCCAGTCGAAACAGGCGTGGCATTCGATGGCGATATGCAAGCGCCCCGTCCGCCCCGCCCTCAGTGCACGGAACTCGTCCTCCATCGCGTCGATCTCGGGCAGAATCCGTTCGGCCGCGCGCAGCATCCGGACGCCTGCTGCCGAAAGCCGCATCGGCTTTGACCGGCGGACAAAAAGCTCCATCCCGGCCTGATCTTCCAGGCCTTTCACCTGATGCGAGAGCGCCGATTGGGTCATGTTCAGCACCTCGGCGGCGCGGGCAAGGCCGCCCGCCTGCTGGACGGCGCGGATTGTCCGAAGGTGGCGAAGCTCGATGTACATGAACAGACCTCATGATTATCGTGAGAATTATGAATTGGTCTCACATCGCGGAATCGGCGACAAGAGGTGAAGTGAAGGAGACCACCATGACCACGCCCCGACTCGCTCCGCGCATCAGTTTTGAATTCTTCCCGCCGCAATCGCTGGACGCATCCTTCCGGCTTTGGGAAACGGTGCAGGTGCTGGCGCCGATGCAACCGTCCTTCGTGTCGGTGACCTACGGCGCGGGCGGAACGACCCGCAAGCTGACGCATGAGGCGGTGACGACGATCCGGCGGAACTACGGGCTGAATGTCGCAGCACATCTGACATGCGTCGATGCGACCAAAGCCGAGACGCTGGCAATCGCAGAGGCCTATGCCGAGGCGGGGGTGACCGAGATCGTGGCCCTGCGTGGCGATGCGCCAAGGGGGGCCGAGCGGTTCGCGCCACATGCAGAGGGCTTTGCCAATTCGGTCGAACTGGTTGAGACCCTGGCCAAGACCGGCAAGTTCAAGATCCGCGTCGGTGCCTACCCCGAGCCACATCCGGATGCCGCCGATCAGCTGGCCGATGTAACCTGGTTGAAGCGCAAGATCGACGCCGGGGCCACATCGGCAATCACCCAGTTCTTCTTCGACGCCGACACGTTCTTTCGCTTCCGCGATGCCTGCGTCCGCGCCGGGATCGACGCCCAGATCATCCCGGGTATCCTGCCAATCACCAGCTGGGAGGGCGCGAAGAAGTTCGCCCAGCGTTGTGGGGCGCAGGTGCCAGTGAAACTGGACAACGCCTTCACCACCGCCATCCGCGACGGGCGTGAAGAGCTTCTGGCGCTGGCGCAATGCACCGCCCTTTGCGACCGGCTGATCGAGGGTGGGGTTGGGGATCTGCATTTCTACACGCTGAACCGGCCGCATCTGACGCGTGAGGTTCTGCACGCCCTTGGCATCCTGCCCGAGGTCGCGCTGGAGAAAGTTGCTTGAAATCAGCCCGCTCCGGGCGAAAGTTGTCTCCCTCGGCGGCTTTTTGGCCTGTCCCCAGCAAGGTTCGGAAAGCCGCCACTTTTTTCAATCTCTTGCCCCGATGGGCTTATCGGCTAATCTCGCGCCAGTCTGAACGCCGGGATGTCACATGTCGAAGCTTGTCACCCTTTTGAACGGCCCGAACCTGAACCTATTGGGCCTTCGTCAGCCCGAAATCTATGGCCGCGAGACGCTGGACGATGTTGCGTCCAAAGCCGCCGATCTGGCTGACGATCTGGGCCTCAGGCTGAAAGCCTTGCAGTCGAACCATGAAGGCCAGTTGGTCGACTGGATCCAGGACGCGCGGGGCAGCTCGGCCGGGATCATCATCAACCCCGGGGCTTATTCGCACAGCTCGATTGCCATCCTTGACGCGCTTTATGCCTTTGACGGGCCGGTGCTGGAGGTTCACATCTCGAACATCCACAAGCGTGAGGCCTTTCGGCATCACTCCTACGTTAGCCTGCGGGCCGATGGGGTGATCGCGGGCTTCGGGACCGAAGGGTATCTTTTGGCGCTTCGCCGGATGGCCACGCTGCTTCAGGCATGACCGAGGGGTTCCGCTGGCACCGGGAGGCCCGGCTTTTGGACGGAGCGGGGCGAGAGATTTCGTGTCGGTCGCGCTCGGGGGCGCCCTCGGGAGCGGTGGTTGAAGATGGCCCGCAGGGTCTGGCCCAGGTCATCGGCTTGCCGGCGTTCCGCCTTGGAGCGGTCGGGGAACTCGAGCCCGAAGCCAGCGAACAACCGGTGTTTGAAACGCTGACCTCTGGTTCCATGGGTAAGCCAAGGCGCATCCGGCGGGCGCAAGCATCATGGACGGCAAGCTTCGCTGTGAACGCAAGCTTCGGGATCGGTCCCGGTGCACGGGTGGCGGTGCTTGGGCGACTGGTCCATTCGCTGTCGCTGTACGGCGCGGTTGAGGGATTGCATCTTGGGGCCGAGGTGCATCTTCTGGACAGCCTCAGGCCGGACCGGCAGAGGAAGGCCCTGGCCGAGCGGCGGATTTCGCATCTTTATGCGACACCTGCACAGCTGCGACTGCTGCTTGACGGGGACGGCGACTGCCCTGAGCTGCGGCTGGTGCTGGTCGGCGGAGCGAAACTGGATGCGGCCTTGCGGATCGGGGTGGCGAAGATGGCTCCGATCGCAGAAATCCGCGAATTCTATGGGGCCGCCGAGGCAAGCTTCATCACCATTGCGGATGAGGTCACACCCGAGGGTTCGGTCGGTCGGCCCTATCCGGGGGTGGAGATTTCGGTCGATCCGACAGGGGAGGTCTGGGTGCGAAGCCCGTATCTGTTCCTCGGCTACGCGGGCGATATCGGCAGTGCCCGCTGGCGCGACGGCTGGCTTTCGGTGGGCGAGGTCGGGCGGCTTGAAGGCGAGTTCCTCTATCTTATGGGACGCGCAGGTCGGATGGTCACCGTCGCCGACCAGAACGTCTTCCCCGAGGAAATCGAGGCGCTGATCCAGTCTATGCCGGGGATCTCCCGGGTGGCGGTGCTGCCGGTGCAGGATGCGATGCGAGGGGCGGTCCTTCTGGCGATGGTGCAGGGAGATCGAGCGGTCGAGGCCGTCGTGTTGGCTGCCTTGCGGGCAGAGCTTGGGCCGTTGAAAGCCCCGAGAGCGCTGATCTGGCAGGAAGATTGGCCGGTGCTGCCGTCAGGCAAGACCGACCTCAAGGCGCTGGAGGCGCAGGCGAGATGGCCCGTCTGATCGCGGCGCGGCGGACAGCGGTAGTGCCGCGTGGCGGGGCGTTTGCGCGGCTGTCGATCGAAGACCTCGCCGCTCCGGTCCTGCGGGCCTGCCTGGCCGACGCGGGCCTAAGCCCCGGTCAGGTGGATGAGGTGATCCTTTCTGACGCCCTTGGTGCCGGTGGGAACCCCGCCCGGCGCGCTGCACTGGCAGCGGGGTTGCCCGACAGGGTCGCTGGCCTCAGCATCGACCGGCAATGCGCCGGCGGCCTCGATGCGATCCTGCTGGCCCGCGCCTTGGTTGACAGCGGCGCTGCCGAGATCGTGCTGGCGGGGGGCGTCGAAAGCTACTCTCGCCGACCGTTGCGACTGGCAACCGACCCAGACGGCGGACCGCCCGTTCCTTATGACCAGGCGCCCTTTACCCCCTGGCCAGGCCGCGATCCGGAGATGGCCGAGGCGGCGGATGCTTTGGCCAGACGGCTCGGCATCAGCCGGGACCGGCAAGAGGCTTGGGCGATTGAAAGCCACGCCAAGGCGCTCCGGGCCAACCATTCGGCCGAGATCGTGCCCCTGCTCGGCATCGCTGCGGATACGTTTCGTCGCGCGATGACCCCACAGCTGATGCGCCGCGTTCCGGACTTGGCAGGCAGTGTTACCGCAGCCACTGCGGCGGTCGCGGCGGATGCGGCGGCGGTCTGTCTGGTGATCTCGGACCGGGTGGCGGCGGGACGGGGGCTGGCAATCCTGGGGGGGGCCACGGTCGGCGGAAACCCGTCGGAGCCGGGCCTTGCCCCGGTCGCGGCCATCGCGCGGATCTGGGGTGGGGAACCCTTGACCCAGGCCGAGATCATGGAGGCCTATGCCGCCCAGGCCATCGCGGTGGTCGAGGGCGCCGGGCTTGATCCGGCCATCGTAAATCCCGGCGGCGGTGGTCTTGCCAGAGGGCACCCGATCGGGGCCTCGGGGGCGATCCTGGCAGTCAGGCTGTTCCACGGGCTGCGGCGGGGCAGGGGCCTTGCGGCCATTGCCGCCGCCGGTGGGATCGGGACGGCGCTGCTGGTCGAAGCCTCAGGCGCGTGACAGCAGCGAAGCGGGGCGCATCCGGGCCAGGCCTTGGGTGACTAGGCCCGCAATCACCGCCTTGATCGCATCGCCCGGCAGGAAGGCCATGGCAAGGAAGGCGGCCTCGCCCAACGTTTTGTCCAGCATGACAGACATGCCGATGATGCCGAAGACGTAAAGGACGCCAATTCCGCCGATGACCGAAGCTGCGGTTGCAGCGACGGCTGGCGAAAGCGTCGTGCGCTCCATGAACCAGCCGGTGACAAAGGCCGCGGCCGGAAAGCCGATCAGGAAACCGACCGAGGGCGAGGCAAAAACGCCGATCCCGCCGCGTCCGCCGGAAAGCAGCGGCAACCCGGCGGCGACGAGGGCGAGGAAGAGCACGACCGCAAGCGCACCGCGCTTTGCGCCAAGGACCGTACCGCAGAGCATGATCCCAAGCGATTGCGCGGTGATCGGCACTCCGGCAGCAAGGTCGATCTTCGGGATCAGGCCCAGTACCGCAATCAGTGCTGCGAAAAGGGCGATGTGGGTCAGATTGCGTTCCATGGGTTCCCCGAAAGTTTCCGCCCTTTAACCAGCCCCACCCCGCGCCCGCAAGGCCTCGGCGGCATGGTCGGCATCGTCAAGGGCAGCGAGGGTGGCGGGAACCAGCACCCGCCAGCGGGGACGGCGGGGGGAACGGGCCGCCCAGGATTCGGTGATCTGGGACATCCGGTCCAGCATGACGGGGATGAAGCGGATCGTCAGCGCCATGGCCAGCGCAAGACGGCGGGGGGAAAGGCCAAAGGGTGCCAATGGCCGGGCAAGCCATTGGAAGACGGTGATCATGTCGGAAAGCCGGGTGGTCATGGTGACGAAGTTGGCCAAGGCAACGGCGGCAAACATGCGCAGAACAACACTCGCACCACCGGTGACGTTGCCAGTCCAGACATGCCAAAGGCCGACGATCAAGACGAAGGGCCAAAGCGGGATCAAAAGGCGCAAGCCGGTCAGCGCGAAAAGTCGCCCTCCGGTCGCGTAAAGCGCAGCGGCGGCGGCGCAGGCCGTGGCAAGGGGCAGGGGAGCTTTCAGCGCGAAGAGACCCGTCGTGATGATGGCCATCGCGGCAAGCTTCAATCCGGCGGGCAACGGATGCGCCCAGGTTTCAACCGGCGATGTAAGCGTCAGCATCGCACGCTCCGATCCGGGCCATTTCGGCGGTGAAGTCCGGAAGAACGTCGGCAGGTGCACCATCAGCGGCGATCCGGCCCGCGTCTAGCCAGATGACGCGGTCAGTCCCGGCAAGGCTCGCCGGGTCATGGCTGATGGTGACCAACCGCTGCGGCAGGGCCGCAAAGCGCCGCGCCAGACGGGTTTGCGTGGGCAGGTCCAGTCCGGCAAGGGGTTCGTCCAGCAGGATCGTGCGCGGCCCCATCAGCAGCACCGTCATAAGGCACAAGTAATGCCGCTGACCCTGGCTTAGGCAAGCGACCGGCGCTTTGGCCCAATGCGTGCGTCCCTCGGCGGCAAGCGCCTGGTGCGCGCGGGTCAGGGCCTCGGTCTGGGTCAGGCCCTGCTGGACCAGGCCGAACGCCAGCTCTTCCTCGACCGTGGGAAACAGGATCTGGTGGTCGGGGTTCTGAAACAGGATGCCAAGTGCTGACAGCGCCGCCTTGCGGTCGGCGAACGGGTCAAACCCGTCGACACGCACCGTCCCGCTATCTGGTGCGATCAATCCGGCTATGAGGCGCAGCAAAGTCGTCTTGCCAGATCCATTGCGGCCAAGGATGCCGATGCGCGACTGGTTGAGCCGCAGGGTAAGCGCGTCAAGGACGATGCGACCCCCCAACCGGACGCTAGCGGAAGCAAGGTCGATGCCGGGCGAAAGGTTGCTCATTGCAGGCCTGATACGAAGATCGCCCGACCTTCTAGCGACAACCCCTTCCCGACGGAAGGGGGCGCGAAGCAGACATCATCTGAACGCCTTAGCCTAACTGGCGCCCAAGGCGTTCAGGCTGGGCAAGCTCGCGGCCACCACCGCGAGCCGCTTGTCCTCAGCAATCCGCGATGTATTCCCGGCCATAGCTGTCGCGGTAGCGGCATCTGCCCGGCTGCGTGGCCGGTCCTATCAGCGACCCCGCGACGGCACCCACGCCGGCACCGATCAATGCACCTTTCTCACGGTCGCCGTCCGACGAAACCGCCGCACCAACCGCCGCACCACCCAAGGCGCCAAGCGTCGCGTTCTGCTCGGTCGGAGTGCATGCGGCAAGCGAGATCAGCAGCAGAGGAAGAAAACGGGTCATATTTTGGCTCCAAAAAAAGTGCATCTGCAGGCAAACATTATCATCACATTGCCCGGTCAAGGCCGTAATGTCGCAGAATGGGCGGAACTCGACCGATCATCCGTGCCAAACAGTGTTTGCCAGTTTGATAACTCACACACTGCCGAATGGTTCCCGATGACGGCCTCTCTCACGAATGCTAGGCCCATCGTTTCATAGCTGCGCCACGCGGTGGCGCAGAGTGTCTTCGCCGTTTCCCAATTGTTCAGGTCGCGGGTCACCCATCAGCCTTGACGGGCGGCGGCGATCGAAGCTTCAAGGATATCCATCGCCTCGGCAAAATGCGCGTCCGGGATGGTGATCGGCGCAAGGAAGCGCACCACGTTGCCGTAGACCCCGCAGGTCAGCAGCAAAAGCCCGCGCTTCAGCGCCTCAAGCCGCACCCGACCGGTAAAGCCCGCGTCGGGTTCGTGCGTGCCGGGTTTGCCGAATTCGACCGCCACCATGAAGCCCGGGCCACGAATATCCATGATTTCAGGAGCGGTGGCGCGGATGGCTTCCAGGCGCTGCTTAAGCCGGCTCCCCAGTTCGTTCGCACGGCCGCAGAGATCTTCTTCCTCAATCACGTCCAGAACCGCATTCGCCGCCGCGATCCCAAGCGGGTTACCGGCATAGGTCCCGCCCAAACCACCGGGGTTCGCCGCATCCATCAGGTCTGCGCGTCCGGTGACAGCGGCCAATGGCAGCCCGCCTGCAAGTCCCTTGGCCATCGTCGTCAGGTCTGCGGCCACGCCATGCGCTTCCATTGCGAACAGGGCCCCGGTGCGGGCAAAGCCGGTCTGTACTTCATCGGCGATCATCACAATCCCATGCTGGTCACATAGCGCACGAATCGCCTTCACCAGATCGGTCGGAGCCGGGTAGAACCCGCCTTCACCCTGCACGGGTTCAAAGATGATCGCGGCGACGCGGGCCGGGTCGAGGTCGGCCTTGAACAGCTTTTCGATCCCGGCCATCGCGTCCTTGGTGGAAATGCCATGCGGCTCCATCGGGAAGGGGACGTGGAAGACGTCGGGCATCATCGCCCCGAAGCCATTCTTGTAGGGCTCGACCTTGCCGGTCAGCGACATGCCCATGAAGGTCCGGCCATGGAAACCACCGCCAAAGGCAATGACGGCATTTCGCCCCGTGGCGATGCGGGCGATCTTGATCGCGTTCTCACAGGCCTCGGCCCCCGTGGTGACAAAGATCGTCTTCTTCTTCCAAGGGCCTGGAACCTTGTCGTTCAGCCGTTCCGCCAGGCGGATGTAGTTCTCATACGGCATCACCTGATGGCAGGTATGGGTGAACTTCGTCATCTGGTTCGCGACCGCTGCCATGACCTTCGGATGGCAATGCCCGGTGTTCACCACCGCGATCCCGGCTGCAAAGTCGATATAGCGGTTGCCCTCGATATCCCAGACCTCGGAATTCAGCGCCCGGTCGGCGTAGATCTGGGTCATCATCCCGACCCCGCGCGAGATGGCGTCGTCGCGGCGCTTGGCAACTTCGGCGTTCAACATGGCTTTGCTCCCTTTGCGCCCCCTTGCGTTCGGACTCGAGCTTCCGGGGCCGTGCTTGAGTCTATTTGATCAAATATTTCGATCAGGTTCAATCCTCAATGGTAAGACGTCGTTCAGCATTCGTTAACCTTCCCCGGTGCAGGTTGGGCCAGGCGAACGAGGCGAGGTGCCAGATGGCGGACGGGCAACTTTCGGACACGACCTTCCCCAAGGCGGAGGATGACCGGCTGGATCGGCTTCGCCTCGTTCGCTCCCGCCGGGTCGGCGCGGTGACGTTTCATCGGCTGATCGCAGAGCATGGGACGGCCCGCGCGGCGCTTGAGGCGCTGCCGCAGATCGCCCGCGCCGCTGGCGTGGAGAGCTATGAGCCTTGCCCGATCGGCGTCGCGCTGGCCGAAATGAAGCAGGGCAGGGCTCTCGGCGCAGAGCTTCTGGTACATGGTGAGCCGAACTATCCCCAGGCGTTGCTGGATTTGCCTGACGCGCCCCCGATCCTGTGGGCTCTTGGTGACATCACGTTTCTGAACCGGCCAGCGGTTGCCATGGTTGGCGCGCGCAATGCCTCGTCGCTCGGCGTGCGGATGGCGCGGCGGCTGGGGCAGGGACTTGCCGAGGCTGGGTTCACCGTAGTTTCCGGTCTGGCGCGCGGGATCGACGCCGCCGCCCATGAGGCCGCACTTCAGGCCGAGGCAAGGACCGTGGCTGTCATGGCTGGCGGCATCGACGTGATCTACCCACCCGAGAACGACGCTTTGGCGCGCGAGATCGCGGCCAAGGGCTGCCGGATCAGCGAACACCCGCCGGGGCTGGAACCGCAGGCGCGCCACTTCCCCTTGCGCAACCGCATCGTTGCCGGGCTTTCCCGCGCTGTGATCGTGGTCGAGGCAGCGGCGAAGTCGGGCAGCCTGATCACGGCAAAGGCCGCTTTGGACTATGGCCGCGAGGTGTTGTCAGTGCCGGGCCACCCGTTCGACGCCCGCGCTTCGGGATGCAACATGCTGATCCGCGACGGTGCGGCACTGGTGCGTGGCACTGCCGATGTGCTCGAGGCGCTTGGTGCCCGTGAACGCTCCAACCTTGAGGCTGAAGTCTGGATGGCCCCAATCCCTAGCCCCGAGACGCCGCAACGGCCTTTGAAGGAAGTGGCCCTTCTGCACAGCATGATTCTGTCGCGGCTTGGGGCAAGCCCGCTGGCCGAGGATCAACTGGTCCGCGATCTTCAGGTCACGCCCGCACAACTGGCGCCAGAGCTCTTGATGCTGGAACTTGACGGCAGGATTTCCCGTCAGCCCGGCGGGTTGCTGGCGCGGGTCAGCTAACCCCCGGTTGACAAGTCCGGCGCTTCGCCCACATGGTGCGCCGCCATTCGCGGCCCGGTCGGAGAGTATTTGCATCATGCCAGTCGTTGTCGTCGAATCCCCTGCCAAGGCAAAGACGATCAACAAGTATCTCGGCCCCGACTTCACGGTCCTGGCCTCATACGGCCATGTCCGCGACCTGCCTGCCAAGGACGGTTCGGTGGATACCGAAAACGGATTCGGCATGACCTGGGAGGTTGCGCCAGAAAGTCGCAAGCACATCAAGGCGATCATCGAGGCGCTGAAGACCGATGACACGCTGATCCTTGCCACCGACCCCGACCGCGAGGGCGAGGCGATCAGCTGGCATCTGAAAGAGGCGCTGGCCTCCAGCCTGAAGAAGGGCAAGACAGTTGCCCGGGTAACTTTCAACGCGATCACCAAGGATGCGGTGACCAAGGCGATGAAAGAGCCGCGCGACATCGACACACCCTTGGTCGAGGCCTATCTGGCCCGCCGCGCGCTGGATTATCTTGTGGGCTTCACCCTCTCCCCGGTCCTCTGGCGCAAACTCCCTGGCGCGAAATCGGCGGGCCGGGTGCAATCTGTCTGCCTGCGCCTGATCGTCGAGCGCGAAATGGAAATCGAGGCCTTCAAGTCCCAGGAATACTGGACCGTCAAGGCCGTGTTCCGGACCCCGAGGGGGCAGGAATTCGAGGCAGGTCTTGTCACATTGGGCGGCAAGAAGCTGCAGAAATTTGACATTCCGACGGCTACGGCGGCTGAACTGGCGGTGCATGCGGCCACCTCGCGGGGCTTTTCGGTTGCGGCTGTCGAGTCGAAACCCGCGACTCGCAACCCTTGGCCGCCCTTCATGACCTCGACCTTGCAGCAGGAAGCCAGCCGCAAGTATGGCATGGGCGCGAAGCAATGCATGAATGCGGCTCAGCGGCTTTATGAGGCCGGGCACATCACCTATATGCGGACCGATGGCATCGACATGGCGCCCGAGGCGGTGATGGCCACGCGCGGTGAGATCGAAAAGCGTTTCGGCAAGGCCTATGTTCCTGACTCTCCGAGGATGTACAAGAACAAGGCCAAGAATGCCCAGGAAGCCCACGAATGCATCCGGCCGACGGACATGGGCCTTGGCCCCGACAAAATCCGCGTCGAAGAGGATCAGCGCAAGCTCTACGACCTGATCTGGAAGCGTACCATCGCCTCCCAGATGGCGGCGGCACGGCTTGAGCGGACTGCGGTCGACCTCGCTTCGCCCGACGGGCAGGTGGCGTTCCGGGCGAATGGGCAGGTGGTCCTGTTCGATGGCTATCTCAAGGTCTACGATCAGGGCCGCGACGACGAGGATGACGAGGAAGGCCGTCTGCCGCAGGTGATGCAGGGCGAGGTGGTGGAGAAGGGGGCAATCACTCCGGATCAGCATTTCACCCAGCCCCCGCCGCGCTACACCGAAGCGACGCTCGTCAAGCGGATGGAAGAACTGGGGATCGGTCGCCCGTCCACCTATGCCTCGGTGCTGACAACAATTGTCGACCGGGAATATGTCCGGAAGGACAAGAACCGGCTTTTCCCCGAAGACAAGGGACGGCTTGTCACGGCCTTTCTGTCGAACTTCTTCAAGCGCTATGTCGAATACGATTTCACGGCGGATCTTGAGACGGAACTGGACGACGTTTCTGCCGGGGACCGCGACTACAAGGATGTGCTGACCCGCTTCTGGCGCGACTTTTCGGCCGCGATCGCCGAGACTGCGGACCTGCGGATCGGCGAGGTTCTGACCAAGATCGACGATTTCCTTGCGCCGCACCTTTATCCGGCCCGCGCCGATGGGAGCGACCCAAGGGTTTGCCCGACCTGCGGGACGGGGCGGCTGCATCTGAAGACCGCGCGGTCGGGCGGGGCCTTCATCGGCTGCGGCAACTATCCGGAGTGCCGGTATACGCGGCCGCTGGCCGGGGATTCCGAAAATGCAGCCTCGGACGGGCGCATCCTTGGGCAGGACGAGAACGGGGTGGAAATCAGCCTCCGGGCCGGTCGCTTTGGACCCTATGTCCAGCGCGGCGAGGCAAGCGAGGCCCAACCGAAGCCGGACCGGGCCAGTCTGCCGAAGGGCTGGACCCCGGACGGGCTGACGCTAGATCGCGCACTGGCGCTTTTGTCGCTGCCGCGCGAGGTGGGCAAGCATCCGGCCGATGGGGTTCTGGTCGAGGCCGGGATCGGGCGTTTCGGGCCTTACGTCAAGCATGGGCCGGTCTATGCGAACATTCCGGACGTGGAAGAGGTCTTCACGATCGGGATGAACCGGGCCGTCGAGGTTCTTGCCCAAAAGGCTGCGGGACGGCGGGGGGCATCGGCTCCGGCTGGTCCGCTGAAAGTGCTGGGCCCGCATCCCGACGGGGGCGAGGTCCAGGTAATGCCGGGCCGCTATGGGCCATATGTGAAATGGGAAAAGGTCAACGCTACCCTGCCGAAAGGGATGGAACCAGAGGCGGTCACGCTCGACGAGGCCTTGGTTCTGATCGCCGAGAAGGCGGGGAAGCCGGGCGGCAAGAAGAAGGCCCCGGCGCGGAAGGCAGCGGCCGCCCCGGCGACGAGGACGGCGCCGGCAAAAAAGAAGGTCGCGAAGAAGCCTGTCAAGTCCGGCACCGCAGGGGAAAAATCGGTTGCGCGCAAGACTTCCAGAAGCAACAGTCTGCCCGACACCAACCCTTGAGGTTCGTCATGCGCATTACTCCTGCCGTCGCTCTGATCCTTGCCGGATCCGCCGCCAACGCGTTCGAGCCGGGCTCCTTCGGAGAACCGCTGGAAGAGCAAGGCTATGTGGTCGGCTGTACTGGCCTCGCCGCGGGTGGTTCATGTGAGATTCACGCCCGGGGTGCTGTCTTCGTGGCCTGGGGCGACGGCCCTTCGGAACCGGACGCCTTGCAGGCCCTTGCCAGCCTGAAACAGGGCGCGCCGGTCACGTTTACGGCCGATGAGCTATCGATGGGCGACGTGACGGTAGAGATGGCGCTGAACACGGTGAAGCCTTACTCGGACGACCCGCTGGCCACGCTCGTTCAGAACCTGCAGGGCACCTGGGTAAAGGACGGACGACAGATCACGATCACCGGTCTTGAATGGGCCGAAGGCGACGGGGCCAGCTATCTGATCAGCATGGGCACGTCATGCGCGGACGGTGTCGAGCGTACGGGCCTGCATTTCAGCCTTTACCAGATGGGGGGCGATCCGTTCGATTCGATTTGTCTTGAAGTTCAGGACGAGGACGTTGCCCGCATCGGGCTGCGCGATGTGGTCACGGGCGAAGAAGTGGTGCTGACGCGCTGAACCTTCAGCCGCGCGGGTTGATCAGCTTGGCCATGAGGCCTGCCGTACGCACGAGCCCGAGGTTGCGACCGTTCTCGGTCACCACAAGCTCGGTTACGCCTTTTGCCATCATGTCCATGATGTCCTTTACCGGGGTCTCGGCCGGAAGGGCGCGGGTGGATGGAGCGGCATCGCCCGGCTCCATCACGTCGCGCGCGGTGAGGACCCCAAGCGGGTTCATGTGGGCCACGAAGTCGGCCACATATTCGCTGACCGGGTTGGCAATGATCTCACGCGCCGTGCCGCACTGGACGATCCGGCCGCCCTCCATCAGCGCGATGCGGTTGCCGATCTTGAAGGCCTCGTCGAGGTCATGGCTCACAAAGACGATCGTGCGCTTCAGCTTGGCTTGCAGGTCGAGAAGCTCGTCCTGCAGCTTGGACCGGATCAGCGGGTCGAGAGCCGAGAAGGGCTCGTCCATCAACAGGATCGGCGCGTCGGTGACGAAGGCGCGGGCGAGGCCGACGCGCTGCTGCATCCCGCCGGAAAGGTCGCCCACCTTGCGTTCTGCCCATTGCGAAAGGTTCACCAGTTCAAGCTGGGCATCGACCTTGGGCTTGCGCGCCTCGGGAGACATGCCGGCCAGTTCCAGCCCCAAGCCAACGTTTTCGCGCACCGAACGCCAGGGCAAAAGGCCGAATTGCTGGAACACCATGGCGATCCGGGTGGCGCGAAGGCGGCGCAGGGTTTCGGGGTTGGCCTTGGTCACCGACACCATCTTGTCGTTCTCAAGCACCCGCACTTCGCCGCGGACGACCGGGTTTAGCGCATTGACCCCGCGCAGAAGCGTGGACTTGCCCGAGCCGGAAAGCCCCATGAGAACCAGGATTTCGCCCTCGGCAACAGTGAGCGAGCAGTCATGCACGCCGAGGACCTGCCCGCAGGCCTGCTGGACCTCTTGCCGGGTCTTGCCCTGATCCATAAGCGGCAGCGCGCGGTCAGGATGGTCGCCGAAGACGATGCTGACCTTGTCGAACTCTACGGCAGCGCGGCTCATTTCGACACCCTCAACATGCGGTCGAGAAGGATGGCCACCACGACGATGATGAAGCCCGATTCGAAGCCAAGCGCGGTGTTCACGCTGTTGAGCGCGCGGACGACCGGGACGCCAAGGCCGTTCGCGCCGACGAGGGCGGCAATCACCACCATCGACAGCGACAGCATGATGGTCTGGTTCAGGCCCGCCATGATCTGCGGCATGGCCCAGGGAAGCTCGACCTTCCAGAGCCGTTGCTTCGGGGTCGCGCCAAAAGCCGTCGCGGCCTCCAGCAGCGCATTGGGGGTGGACGATACGCCAAGATGCGTCAGGCGGATGGGTGCGGGCAGGACGAAGATCACCGTGGCGATCAGGCCGGGGACCATGCCGAGGCCGAAGAAGACGATGGCCGGGATCAGGTAGACGAAAGTCGGCAGGGTCTGCATCAGGTCGAGGATCGGGACCATCGCGGTGTAAAGCCGGGGCCGGTGGGCAGCAGCAATTCCGATCGGGACGCCAACCCCCATGCAGACGACGCAGGCCGACAGGATCAGGGTCAGGCTTTCCGTTGTCTCTTCCCAGTAACCCTGGTTCAGGATGAATAGAAAGCCGATGAGGACGCCGAGACAGACCTTCCAGCTGCGCTGCAGATACCAGGTCAGAGCGACGAAGAGCGCCACGAGAACAAGGGGATGCGGGGCTTGTAGAAGCCAGAGGATGCCCTCGATCATCGCTTCCATGATGGTAGAAATGGCGTCGAACAGCGGCGAGAGGTTGTCCTTCATCCAGTCGAAGATGGTCTTCGCCACCTTGCCGACCGGGATCTTGTAATCCGTCAGCCAGTCCATTCCCTGTCCCCTTGGTCGGAACGAAAGCGGCCCCGGGTTGGTCCCCGGGGCCATTCTTGATTACTGCAGTGCGGTCGTTACGGCGGCCTTGGCATCGCTGCCGTCCTTGGCGGTGACGCCGGAAAGCCAGCCTTCCCAGGCGGCGGGGTTGGCGGCGAGCCAAGCCTTGGCGGCATCCCGCGGATCAGCACCGTCGTTCAGGATCGCGCCCATGATCTCGTTTTCCATGGCCAGCGTGAACGAGAGGTTCTGCAGGAACTTGCCCTGGTTCGGGCATTCCGCGACATAGCCCGCCCGTACATTGGTATCGACAACCGCGCCGCCGAAGTTCGGGCCGAAATAGTCGTCGCCGCCGGTCAGGTAGGTCATCTTGAAGTTGGCGTTCATCGGATGGGGTTCCCAGCCAAGGAAGATGATCGGCTGGCCGTCACCGGACTTCTTGTCGACTTCGGCGAGCATCCCCTGTTCGCTGCTTTCGACGACCTCGAACCCGTCAAGCCCGAACGGACCCGAGGCGATCATATCAAGGATCAGGCGGTTGCCGTCGTTGCCGGGCTCGATCCCGTAGATCTGGCCCTCGAGTGCGTCCTTGTGGGCGGCAATGTCCTTGAAGTCGGCGATGCCAAGGGCGGCCCCGGCTTCGTTGGTTGCCAGCGTGTACTTGGCACCTTCAAGATTGGTGCGCACGGTCTCGACCTTGCCGGCATCGCGGTGCGGGGCCAGATCAGCCTCCATCGTCGGCATCCAGTTGCCGAGGAACACGTCGACGTCACCTTCGGCAAGGCCGGTGTAGGTGACGGGGACGGAGAGGACCTTGGTTTCGGTCTCGTAGCCCAGTGCTTCGAGGACCAGTGTGGTAGCGGCGGTGGTCGCGGTGATGTCGGTCCAGCCGACATCGGAGAAGATGATCTTGTCGCAGCCTTCGGCGAAGGCGGACCCTGCGAGCGCGAAGGTGACAGCGGTCGACAGGAGGGTTGAACGGATAGACATTTAGGCTCCCCGGTTTTTTGTTGATTGACGAGTCAATAAACTTCGCTCTACTTCGGTTTGGCAAGTATTTTCTGGGGCCGCACCGATGCCGAAGCTAGGAATGGAGCCTATCCGCAAGGCAGCGCTTGTAAAGGCTACGATTGTCGAGATCGGCCGGGTCGGGTCGCTGGACGTAACCGTAAGCCAGATTGCGAAGCGGGCGGGGATGTCTTCGGCCCTGGCACATCACTATTTCGGCTCGAAGGAAGAGATGTTCCTGGCCGCGATGCGCCACATCATGACGCTTTACGGCGCGGAAGTCCGGGGCGCCCTGGCCGCAGCCGAAGGGCCCGAGGGTCGGATCCGGGCGATCCTGCGTGCGAGTTTCAGCCCCGGCAACTTTCGGCGCGAGGCAGTGGGGGCCTGGTTGAATTTCTGGGTGCTGGCGCAGACCTCACCTCAGGCGAGGCGTCTGCTGGCCATCTATCAGGGTCGGCTTCACACGAACCTGACCGCAGCGCTTCGGCCGCTGGCGAGGGCACGGTCGCCCGAGATCGCCGAATCGCTCGGTGCGATGATCGATGGGCTTTACCTGCGCGAGGTGCTGAAATCCGGTGCGCCGGATGGGGTGGCGGCAGTGGATCTGGCGCTGCGACACCTGGACGCCGAACTGGTGCGGGGCGCATGAGATGCACGCCGATTACGTGATCGTCGGCGCGGGTTCGGCGGGCTGCGCGATGGCCTACCGGCTGGCCGAAGCCGGCAAGCGCGTCACCGTCATCGAGCACGGCGGGTCTGACGCTGGCCCCTTCATCCAGATGCCCGGCGCGTTGTCCTACCCGATGAACATGGGGATCTACGACTGGGGATTGAAGACCGAACCCGAGCCGCATCTGGGGGGCCGGGTGCTGGCGACGCCACGTGGCAAAGTGATCGGAGGATCGTCCTCGATCAACGGGATGGTCTATGTCCGGGGCCATGCGCGCGACTATGACACCTGGGCCGAGATGGGTGCCGATGGCTGGTCCTATGCCGACGTGCTGCCGTACTTCAAGCGGATGGAGCAGTCGCACGGTGGCTCGGGGCCGGAGTTCCGCGGCACAGATGGGCCCTTGCACATCACCCGTGGGCCGCGGGCGAACCCGCTGTTCGACGCCTTTATCGAGGCGGGGCGGCAGGCGGGCTATCCGGTGACGTCGGACTATAACGGCCAGCAGCAGGAAGGCTTTGGCCCCTTCGAGGCCACGATCTGGAAGGGGCGGCGTTGGTCAGCCGCGAATGCCTATCTCAAACCCGCAATGGCCGGGGGAAATGTCCATGTTGCCCGCGGCTTTGCGCGACGGGTGGTCATGGAAGGCACCCGTGCGGTGGGCGTCGAGATCGAGGCCAACGGTTCGGTGCAGGTCATCCGCGCCGGGTGCGAGGTCATTCTGGCCGCCTCATCGATCAATTCGCCCAAGCTTCTGATGCTGTCGGGGATCGGCCCGGCAGAGCATCTGCGCGAGCATGGGATTCCGGTTTTGGCTGACCGTCCGGGGGTGGGGGCGAACCTGCAGGATCATCTGGAGGTTTACATGCAGTTCGCGGCCAGTCAGCCGATCACCCTTTACAAATACTGGAACCTTTGGGGCAAGGCCTGGGTCGGTGCGCAATGGCTGTTCACCGGCAAGGGCCTTGGCGCCTCGAACCAGTTCGAAGCCTGCGCCTTCATCCGCTCGAAAGCCGGCATCGACTATCCGGACATCCAGTATCATTTCCTGCCCATCGCCGTGCGCTATGACGGCAAGGCGGTGGCTGCTGGCCATGGTTTTCAGGCCCATGTCGGCCCGATGCGGTCGAAGTCGCGCGGGTCGGTCAGCTTGCGGTCCGGCAATCCCAGCGACGCCCCGGTCATCCGCTTCAACTACATGTCGCACCCGGATGACTGGGAGGAGTTCCGCACGTCGATCCGCCTCACGCGCGAGATCTTCGGGCAGGAGGCTTTCAGGCCCTACTTGAAGTCCGAGCTTCAGCCAGGGCCGGGCTATGAGACCGACGCGCAACTGGATGATTTCCTGCGCCAACACGTGGAAAGCGCTTATCACCCCTGCGGCACGGCGCGGATGGGGCGGGCATCCGATCCGATGACGGTCGTTGACCCGGAATGCCGGGTCATCGGTGTGCAAGGGTTGCGGGTGGCCGACAGCTCGGTCTTCCCGCAGGTAACGAACGGCAACCTGAATGCGCCCTCGATCATGACCGGAGAGAAGGCGGCGGATCACATTCTGGGACGTACGCCCTTGCCGGCCTCGAACCTAGAGCCCTGGATCAACCCGAACTGGCGCACGGCGCAACGCTGATTTCTGCGGACTTGATCCGGGTCAAGGCCTGGCGGGGCCGGGTGGTGTTGACTGCTTTGGTCAGTCAAGAGGAGAGACGGATGTCGAACACACCGCACACACTGCACGACGAATTTCCGGCCGAAGTGCAGAAGATCAGCACGCTGAAAGCGTCAAATACGCATTTTGCCAAGCTTCTGCTCGACTATGATGCGGTCAACGACAAGGTGCATCGGTCCGAAACCCGGCTGGACCTTCTGACCGAGGCCGAAGAAGAGGTGCTGCGCAAGACGCGGTCGCATCTGAAGGATCAGATCGCAGCGGCGCTGCGGAAATAGGGCAGCTGCTCGTTCGACTTCGTCTCCTCCTCGCGGGCCACCCGAAAAGGACACGACGTAAACGACGAGGCTCAGCCGCCGATTTCGTAGGGCAGGATGTCACGGGCGTTGGGGTTGACCCGAAGTCGGCCTTCCAACGGCGGGACCGACCGCTGGTGGCAGGCGGTGCGTTCGCAGATCCGGCAGGAAATTCCGATGGGCTCGAAGCGACCCTTAAGGTCAAGCCCGTCGGAATAAACCAGATGACCCGCGTGCTGGACCTCGCAACCGAGGCCGATGGCATAGCGGCGGACCGGGGCGAGGAACGCCCCAGCGGGTTTCGAGACATCCCGTGCGAGGCAGAGATAACGCACCCCGTCCGGGGTTTCGGCCAGTTGGCGCAGGAACTGGCCCGGAGTCTCGAAGGCGCGGTGCACGTTCCATAAGGGGCAGGCGCCGCCGAACCGGGCGAATTGCAGGCGGGTGGATGAGTGGCGCTTGGTAATCGTGCCGGCCTGATCGACGCGGACGAAGAAGAAGGGGATGCCCTTGGCACCGGGGCGCTGCAGGGTGGACAGCCGGTGCGCCACCTGTTCGATGCTGGCGCCGAACCGATCGGCGAGACGTTCCAGGTCGTGGCGGACGTCTTGCGCGGCGGAGAGAAACGCGCGGTAAGGCAGAAGGGCCGCCCCGGCGAAATAGTTGGCCAGGCCGATCTTGGCGATATCGCGGGCCTCAGGGGTCGAAAAGCGAGCGAGGTCGAGGGTTGCCTCCAAGAGGTCATTCTGGGTCAACAGTGCCACCTGATGCAGAAGCTGGAACCGTTGCGAAGCGCTTGTGGAGCGGGCCGAAAGATCAAGCCTTCGGGCCGCAGGGTTATAGTGCCGCAACGGCGCGTTGTCCGAATAGTGCAAACTGATCTGCAGGCGTTTCAGCAGGTCTTGAGCAAGGATTTCGACAGATTTTCCGCTGGTTGATGCAGTGCTGAAATGTTCAGCCGCACGATCAATCGCATCTAGGTAATTGTCGCAATAGTGGAAGAAATCGCGCACCTCCTCCCACGCCGAGGGGCGCAGGGTCGCGTCTTCTCGCCCAAGCGCTTCGTCCAGCGAGGCAAGTCGTTCGTGGGTCTGACGATAAGCTCGGTGCAGATCAAGGAAGGCGCGGGCCAGGGCCGGCGCATTCGAGGCAGTCAGGCGCAGATCGGCCAGTGGCGGGCCGGCGGTCGAAAAGACCGGGTCAGCGAGGGCCTCGCGCATGTCGGTGACCAGGCGCTCGCTTTCGCCGACAGTCAACTCGGTGACGTCGAGACCGAACTCCTGTGCCAGCGCGAGAACCACTGCGGCGCTGACGGGGCGGTGGTTGTTCTCCATCTGGTTCAGATACGGGAGCGAGACCGAAAGCTTGTCGGCAAAGACCTTTTGGGTCAGGCCAAGACGGCCCCGGATCTCTCGCAGCTTGACCCCGGCGTAGAGTTTCTGGGTGGCCATCCGATCTCCTGGTTTGCAAAGCGGATCGTGGCTTTGCAAACCTGGCCCGTCAAGCGCCGATCTGGCGGGCGCGGTGCATGACGAACAGCGTAGCGATGACCGAGGCGATCGAGGAGGCGAGCATCAACAGGATCAGCGGCATTTCGGTGGCCCCCGGCTGAAGCAGCACCCCCGCAACGGCCGCGAGCGCCGCGCCGCCGCCGATCAGGATCGCGCCGCCAAGACCCGAGGCGGTGCCCGCAAGCTCGGGTCGGACCGACAGCATCCCGGCGTTCGCGTTCGGCAGGCAGATGCCGTTCCCCATCCCCATAAAGATCGTCAGGCCGAAGAAGGTGGTGGGGCCAGACAGGCCAGCCCAGGTCAGCAGCGCCAGAAGGCCGATGCCGAAAGAGGTGACGAGCGTGCCGATCAGGATCATACGGTTCATGCCGAACCGCACGGAAAAGTGACCGGCGAGGAAGTTTCCTGCAGCGTAACCGATTGCAGTCAAAGCAAAAAGAGCCCCGACATGGGTGGAGGTCAGGCCGAAGACCTTGTCGCCGACATAGGGTGCACCGCCGAGATAGGCGAAGAAGCAACCCGAGGCGAAGGCAGCAGCCAACGTGTACCCCCAGAACCGGCGTGAGGCGAAAAGGCCGGGGTAGGTGCGGATCTGGGCACCAAGGCTGGTGCGGCGGAGAGTGGCGGTTTCACCCAAATCAGCCCAGACGAGGGCCAGCACTCCGACGCCAAGGACCAGAAGCAGGGCGAAGTTGGCTTTCCAGCCGTAGGCGTCATCCAGGATTCCTCCGATCACCGGGCCAATCATCGGCACCAGGCTCATCCCCATGGTGACATATCCGATCATGCTGGCGGCCTCTTCATCCGCCACCATGTCGCGAACAACGGCGCGGGACAGGACCATGCCCGAAGCGATGACCGCCTGGGCCATGCGGAAGATCAGAAAGATGGTCGCAGTGGGGGCGAGCAGGGTGCCGATGGTGGCGAGAAGAAACAGGATCAGCGAGCCGACAAGCACCAGGCGTCGACCGTAGCGGTCGGAAATCGGGCCGATGATGATCTGAAGGGCGGCGGACAGGGCAAGGTACAGCGCGACGGATTGCTGCATGAAGCCATAGGGCACGCCGAAATAGGTGGCCATGCCCGGCAGCGAGGGCAGGAAGATGTTCATCGTCAGCGCGGACAGGCCGGCCAAAAGGACAAGGGTGATGATTTTTGGCGGGGTGGTCCGGTCAAGGAAGCGCGGTTCTTGCATCCGCAACCGCTACGCCTGCGGACTTTGATTGTCCACAGGGTCACCTCCGAGGCGATGTACCGAAATGCGGCCTTGATTCTAGTTTGGGAATAGCAGGGCCCCGGCTTGCGACAACGCTTGACGCCCCCGGGTCTCGTTTCATACCAGGCTTCTTGCAGGTCATAGTCCATGGCAAGCGTCGTGGACACGGCACCCAGAACTCCCAGCGCTGAATTTGCAGATTAGCAATTCGCATGTCGCTGTTGCGGGAAGATTTGCAAATTTTCCATTCCTCGCTTTCGCGCCAGGTCATCCGCGGCTATCCTTGACTGAAATCCCAAGGGAGGGGCCATGAGGGACATCCTGGAAGAGCTGGAAGCGCGCCGGGCGGTGGCTCGCGCGGGCGGTGGCGAGCGGCGGGTCGAGGCGCAGCACGCCAAAGGCAAACTGACGGCGCGCGAACGGATCGACCTTTTGCTGGATGAAGGGTCTTTCGAAGAATTCGATATGTTCGTGGCCCACCGCTGCACCGACTTTGGGATGGAGATGGATCGTCCTCCTGGCGACGGCGTCGTGACCGGCTGGGGCACCGTCAACGGCCGGATGGTCTATGTCTTCAGCCAGGATTTCACGGTGTTTGGCGGCTCGCTTTCCGAAACCCATGCTCAGAAGATCTGCAAGATCATGGACATGGCAATGCAGAACGGCGCGCCCGTGATCGGAATCAACGACAGCGGCGGTGCCCGGATTCAAGAGGGCGTGGCTTCGCTGGCTGGCTATGCCGATGTTTTCCAGCGCAACATCATGGCCAGCGGGGTCGTGCCGCAGATCAGCCTGATCATGGGGCCTTGTGCGGGCGGCGCGGTCTATTCCCCGGCGATGACCGACTTCATCTTCATGGTGAAGGACACGTCCTATATGTTCGTGACCGGCCCGGATGTGGTGAAGACGGTGACCAATGAACAGGTCACCGCTGAGGAGCTAGGCGGAGCTTCGACCCATACCCGGAAATCCTCGGTCGCGGACGGGGCCTATGAGAATGACGTCGAGGCCCTGGCAGAAACCCGCCGCCTGATCGATTTCCTGCCGAAGTCGAACCGGGAGAAGGCGCCAGTCAGGCCCTTCTTCGATGCTCCGGACCGGATCGAGGCCAGCCTCGATACACTGATCCCCGACAACCCGAATCAGCCCTACGACATGAAGGAACTGATCGGAAAAGTCGCCGATGAAGGAGATTTCTTCGAGATTCAGGCCGCCTTTGCGGGCAACATCATCACCGGCTTCATCCGGATCGAGGGCCAATCGGTCGGTGTCGTTGCGAACCAGCCGATGGCGCTGGCCGGGTGCCTCGATATTGACGCCAGCCGCAAGGCCGCCCGGTTCGTTCGGTTCTGCGACGCGTTCGAGATCCCGATCCTGACCTTTGTCGACGTGCCGGGATTTCTGCCCGGGACAAGCCAGGAATATGGCGGGGTAATCAAGCACGGGGCCAAGCTTCTGTTTGCCTATGGCGAGGCGACCGTGCCCAAGGTCACGGTCATCACGAGGAAGGCTTATGGCGGGGCCTATGACGTGATGGCGTCCAAGCATCTGCGCGGAGACTTCAACTATGCCTGGCCTACGGCCGAAATCGCGGTGATGGGGGCGAAGGGGGCGGTCGAAATCCTGTACCGGTCCGAACTTGGAGACAAGGACAGGATTGCGGGGCGGGTCCGGGACTACGAGGACCGCTTTGCCAATCCGTTCGTGGCGGCCGAGAAGGGGTTCATTGATGAGGTCATCTTGCCGCATTCTACCCGTCGCCGGGTAGCTCGCGCCTTTGCGGCCCTGCGGGGAAAGAGGCTTTCGAACCCATGGAAAAAGCACGACAACATCCCGCTCTGACAGAATGCAAATCAAGTTGTCCCGCAAAACACTCCTGCTTGTGACCGCTTTGGCGCTGGCATCCGGCTGTCAGGAAGAGGCGCCGGAGGGTGAGACGATCAAGGTCCCCTCGGGTCGTGAGTTGCGGCTGATCGACATCATCACAAACGCCCCGGGACCGGAAGGGGCAACCGCGCGGTTCCGCTTCCTGGCACCCGGGCTTGCGCCCGGCGAGGTCGAAGCTGCGGCCAGTGATATGCAGGCGGTCTGCGACAGCTTTGCCGTAGGCCGGATCGATGGAATGGTGCCCGCACCGCAACAGATCATCATCTCGTTCTCCAATGCCGAGGTGTCCTTTGGTGATGCCGCCCCCGATGTGGTGCAGTTTTTCGAATCCTACCGCGTCGAAGACGGCGCTTGCGTTTGGGAGGTCTATTGATGCCACCCCCAAGTCTTGATTTTCCGGCTGGCCATGTGCAATCGGCTGATGTAGGAACGCCACAGGTCGTGAACTTGGTTTGGCCGTCATACCAATCTGGAATTCTTTCCGATATGGTTGCGGAAGGCCGGGCCAAATCGGCCGTAAACAGCGAACAGGTGCCGGAAACCCGAGAAGGTTCCGAAGCACCCTTAGAAGGATGGAGTCGAGGATGTCGAAGAGCGCACGTATCGTTCTGGTTCTGGCAGTGGTTTCGACCATGGCTGCTTGTGCCAAGAAAGAAGAAGTCGAAGTGGTTGAGCCCGTTACGGTCGAGCCGACCTACACCGGCAAGTACAAGTAATCTTCCGGCGCGGGCCTGCCAGATTCGGCAAAGCAGGCCCGCACCAAATCTTGGCCTCCTGCGTTATAGCGCGGTTCGTAGGCTGCAATATCCTGAAAAATCAAGCGCTTTGCTATGGCAACTCTGGGCCATGGTTCTGTTTTCGCCTATCGGTTCTGCGGACTGTCATGACAGGAGCATGTACCGATGCTGAAGCACCGCGGTTTTCCCGGCCGCCTGACCGGAACCGATTATCAGTTCACCATTCGTCGCGCCAATGTAAAAGAGGGCGCGACAAAGCTGATCCGGCGCGAGCGTTTCAAGGACCGCAAACACGTCGACCGGATGGCGGACCAAGCCTTCATGGCAGCACTTTGGCAATGCTTCGGGGACGAGCCGTTTGAACGCGGAAACCTAGATGCCGGGCGATTGTCCTGGCTTTTTGGACGCGAAGTGGTTGCCGCCGAAGATCCGTTCGACCCTTGCTCATATGAAGCGCTGCTTCGGATCGATGTAAAACGCGCCGAAGCGGCCTTCCCCGAGGTCTTTGCCCCGGATGCACCCAACGCCTTGACCGACGACTGGGATGAGGGTGAGGACTAGGCATGAATTCGCCGATGCCCATCAGCTTTTGGCATGGTTTTGCTCAGGCTTGGACGGGTGTTTTCAATGGATTTGCAATGCCTCTGGTTGCGCGCCATTGTTTCCCAGTGGGTCATCGGCAACACTGCCACGACTTGCGCAATCGACGTTGTTACCCTTCCCCTTCCCTTCGGTCCGGCCCGTCCCAGGCCGGACCGACTCTTATCTGGGGGCAGGTGAATGCCGAAAGCGTGAGGCGGATCAAATACTGCTTTGAAACGCGTGATATTGCTGTAGAATCTGGGGCAATAACAACAAAACAACGAGGCAGTAATCCATGCGCAAGTCGCTTATCGTCTTCGCTCTTCTTTCCACCCCTCTCGCCGGTTGCCTGCAGGATCCCGCCTCGCGCGGCCTTGCCGGTGCCGCTGCTGGTGCGCTTGTCGCCGATGCGACCGAGAACGACGCGCTTACCGGCGCGCTTATTGGTGGCCTTGCCGGTGTCGCGACCTGCGGCATCGAGCTTGGCCTGCCGCCCTGCAACTCGGGCTACTGATCTAGCCGCCTTCGGGCGGGTTCGACCAGTCACAACGACCATCCGGGCCAACCGCCCGGGTGGTCATTTTATTTTGCTGAAGGGGAAGTAGATGTTCGACAAGATCCTGATCGCCAACCGGGGCGAGATTGCCTGCCGCGTTATCAAGACCGCGCGCAGGATGGGGATCAGGACAGTTGCGGTCCATTCCGACGCCGACCGCACCGCGCTGCATGTCAAGATGGCCGATGAGGCCGTGCATATTGGCGCAGCCCCCGCGGCGCAGTCCTATATCGTCATCGACAAGATCACGGACGCGGTTCGCAAGACCGGCGCGCAAGCGGTGCATCCCGGGTATGGGTTCCTGAGCGAAAACATGAACTTCGCGGCCGCGTTGGAGAAAGAGGGAGTGGTCTTCATCGGTCCGCCCAGCCCTGCGATCAAGGCGATGGGGGACAAGATCACCTCAAAGAAGCTGGCGATGGCGGCGGGGGTGTCCACCGTACCGGGCTACATGGGCCTGATTGCGGATGCGGATGAGGCAGTGAAGATCAGCCGCGAGGTCGGCTATCCGGTGATGATCAAGGCCAGTGCGGGCGGCGGCGGCAAGGGGATGCGCATCGCCTGGGACGATGCCGAGGCGCGCGAGGGGTTCCAGTCTTCGAAGAACGAGGCCGCCGCCAGCTTCGGCGACGACCGCATCTTCATCGAGAAATTCGTGACCCAGCCCCGCCACATCGAAATTCAGGTGCTGGCCGACCAGCACGGCAATACGGTCTACCTGCACGAACGCGAATGCAGCATCCAGCGCCGGAATCAGAAGGTCATCGAAGAGGCACCCTCGCCGTTTCTGGATGAAGCCACCCGCAAGGCGATGGGCGAGCAGGCCTGCGCCTTGGCCAAGGCCGTCGGTTACACCAGCGCGGGGACGGTGGAGTTCATCGTCGACGGCAACCGCAACTTCTATTTCCTTGAAATGAATACCCGTTTGCAGGTGGAACATCCGGTCACCGAACTGATCACCGGGGTCGATCTGGTCGAACAGATGATCCGCGTTGCAAATGGCGAGCCTTTGCCATTCCGCCAAGAGGATCTGAAAATCAACGGCTGGGCGATGGAAAGCCGCCTTTATGCCGAGGACCCCTATCGCAACTTCCTGCCCTCGATTGGCCGCCTCACCCGCTACCGGCCTCCGGTCGAGGGCAAGACCGACCGTGGCGGAATCGTGCGGAACGATACCGGTGTCTATGAGGGCGGCGAGATCAGCATGTTCTACGACCCGATGATCGCTAAGCTTTGCACCTGGGGGCCGACGCGGGCGGATGCCATTCAGGAAATGCGGCTGGCCTTGGACACCTTCGAGGTCGAGGGGATCGGGCATAACCTGCCGTTCTGTTCTGCAGTGATGGACCACCCCCGCTTTGCCAGCGGCAACATCACCACGGCCTTTATCGCCGAGGAATATGCGGGCGGTTTCACCGGAGCCACGCTGGACGACGCGCTTTTGCGCCGCGTGGCCGCCTCGGCCGCAGCGATGAACCGGGTCGCCGAGATCCGCCGCACCCGGATTTCCGGCACTATGGACAACCACGAACGCCGGGTGGGGGACAATTGGGTGGTGACCCTGCAAGGCCAAGCTCATCCGGTCACCATTGCCGCCGATCACAACGGGTCGACCGTGATCTTTGCTGACGGCAAGTCTCTACGGGTCGAAAGCAACTGGACCCCCGGTCAGCCCCTTGCCCGGCTGATGGTCGACGGGGAACCTTTGGTGATCAAGGTCGGGAAGATTCCGATGGGCTTCCGGATGCGGTTGCGCGGCGCGGACCTGAAGGTCCATGTCCAGACCCCGCGCCAGAAGGAGCTGGCCGGGTTGATGCTGGAAAAGGCCCCGCCCGATACCTCGAAATACCTGCTTTGCCCGATGCCGGGGCTGGTGGTGAGGATCAACGTGGCCGAAGGCGATGAGGTGCAGGAAGGCCAGGCGCTGGCGACGGTGGAGGCGATGAAGATGGAGAACATCCTCAAGGCCGAACGAAAAGGCGTGGTCAAGGCGGTCAAGGCAAGCCCGGGGGCCAGCTTGCGGGTGGATGATGTGATCCTGGAGTTTGAGTGATGTCACCGCCCCGCCGGATTTTCTTCCAGCAGCTCTTGCCGACGAAGGGGCAGCTTGTCGATGGCGTGCGTGATCTCGCGCACGTCCCAAGGCAGGGGTTTGCGGATCACCGGGCGCAGGTCCTTGTCCATGATGACCAGCGAAAACCCGCGCGGGCGGAGTTTTTGCCGCCACTCCGACTTGGCCGCCGGGTCGGTATCGGTGACCAGTATCACACCCCGGTCCTCAAGGTCGGCGTAGGCCCGGGCCAGAAGCTCCATCTGGCGGATGAAGGCCGGGTCGTTCGGGCTGTCGGCGAAGATGACGATCGGGCGCTTGACGTATTCCTGGTCTGCAAAGATCACCTCACCGGCGGGAAGGGGCCCAAAGGCAGAGGTCTCTTCGGCCACTGCCTGGAACGGCAGAAGGGCTGTGAAAACAAATATGTGCAGGGGTTTCATGGGGCCTCTCTTCCCCTTCGATATAAGGGGTCGGTGGCAAATTCCAAAGACAAGATGCAGGGGCATCGCCGGGGTGCGACATGACGGATGATTTGAAGGCTTGGGAAGCGCTGGCGGCGAAAGAGCTGAAGGGTGCTACACCCGACAGTCTTGCCTGGAAGACGCTGGAGGGGATCGCGGTGAAGCCGCTTTATACGGCAGCGGATGTGGCGGGTCTGGCGCAGCTGGACGAGCTGCCTGGGATCGCGCCTTTCACGCGCGGGGTCAGGGCCACAATGTATGCGGGTCGGCCCTGGACGATCCGGCAATACGCGGGATTTTCGACCGCCGAGGCCTCTAACGCCTTTTACCGCAAGGCGCTGGCGGGCGGGCAGCAGGGGGTGTCGGTGGCCTTCGATCTGGCGACGCACCGGGGCTATGACAGCGACCATCCGCGCGTGGTGGGCGATGTGGGCAAGGCGGGCGTTGCGATCGATTCTGTCGAAGACATGAAGATCCTCTTCGACGGCATCCCACTGGAAAAGGTCAGCGTCTCCATGACGATGAACGGGGCGGTGGTCCCGATTCTGGCCAGTTTCATCGTCGCAGGGGAAGAGCAGGGGGTGGCGCGTTCGGCCCTGTCGGGGACGATCCAGAACGACATCCTGAAGGAATTCATGGTGCGGAACACCTATATCTATCCGCCCGAACCCTCGATGCGGATCATCGCCGACATCATCGAATTCACCAGCGCCGAGATGCCCAAGTTCAACTCGATCAGCATCAGCGGCTATCACATGCAAGAGGCGGGGGCGAACCTGGTTCAGGAGCTGGCCTTCACGCTGGCCGATGGCCGCGAATACGTGAAGGCGGCCATCGCGCGGGGCATGGATGTCGATGACTTCGCCGGGCGGCTGTCGTTCTTCTTTGCCATCGGCATGAACTTCTTCATGGAGGTCGCCAAGCTGCGGGCGGCGCGGATGCTGTGGCACCGGATCATGACCGAGTTCGGGGCGAAGAAGACCGCCAGCCTGATGCTGCGGACCCATTGCCAGACATCGGGCGTGTCCTTGCAAGAGCAGGATCCTTACAACAACGTGGTCCGGACGGCCTATGAGGCGATGGCGGCGGTGCTGGGGGGGACGCAGTCCCTGCATACCAACGCGCTGGACGAGGCGATTGCGCTGCCCACGGAGTTTTCCGCCCGGATAGCTCGGAACACCCAGCTGATCCTGCAGGAAGAGACCGGGGTCACGCGTGTCATCGACCCTCTCGCCGGGAGCTACTACGTCGAAAGCCTGACTGATCAACTGGCGCGCGAGGCCTGGAAGATCATCGAAGAGGTCGAGGCGATGGGCGGCATGACCAAGGCGGTGGCCACCGGGATGCCGAAGCTGCGGATTGAGGAGACCGCGGCTCGGCGGCAGGCGATGATCGACCGGGGCGAAGAGGTGATTGTCGGGGTCAACAAGTACCGCAAGGATCGGGAGGATCCGATCGACATCCTCGACATCGACAACGTCGCCGTCCGGGAGGCGCAGGTTGCCCGGCTGAAGGCCACCCGTGCCGCGCGGGATGAGGGGCGCTGTCAGGCGGCGCTGGCGGAGCTTACCCGCCGGGCTGCGGAGGGTGGCAATCTTCTGGATGCAGCGGTGGAGGCTGCCCGGGCAAGGGCCTCGGTCGGGGAGATATCGGACGCAATGGAAAAGGTCTTCGGTCGCCACCGGGCGGAGGTGAAAACACTGGCCGGGGTCTATGGCGCGGCCTACGAGGGCGATGCGGGCTTTGCCCAGATCCAGACGGATGTCGAGGCCTTTGCCGAGGCCGAGGGGCGGCGGCCGAGGATGCTGGTCGTCAAGATGGGGCAGGACGGGCATGACCGGGGGGCGAAGGTGATCGCCACGGCCTTCGCCGATATCGGGTTTGATGTCGATGTCGGCCCCCTGTTCCAGACCCCCGAGGAAGCGGCGCAGGATGCGATCGACAACGATGTGCATGTGATCGGAATTTCATCCCAGGCGGCGGGGCACAAGACGCTGGCCCCGAAGCTGATCGAGGCGCTGCAGGCTGCGGGGGCGGGGGATATTCTGGTGATCTGCGGGGGGGTGATTCCGCAGCAGGATTATGCCTTCCTGAAAGGGGTCGGGGTGAAGGCGATCTTTGGACCGGGGACGAACATTCCAGCGGCGGCGAAGGAGATTCTGGACCTGATCCGCGCGACGAAGGGTTAGATGTCCACGGTGGACAGTTTCCGTTATTCAAATGAAAGCAATGGGTTGGTCGCGGACGTTCAGGATTTCTTAACTTCTGCCCACGCCCCGTCATCAGCCCCCGATATGCTCTAGCGTCAGGGTGGTGGTGTCGTTCGAGGTGACGTTGGCGGCTGTCCCTGTGCCTTCCCAGCTATAACTGAACAGCTTGGGATGCGACCCGGCTTTCATCGTCTTCAGCAGATATCCCGGGCCTGAACGGTTCCCGGCATGGGCAATGCCCCAGGTGCTTTCCGATACCGGCGATTCGATGGTCTTCTTGCCGCGTTTCTTGGAGGTGCAGGAGGTGACAGCAAAAAGCTCGGGTCCCTTCATCGCCAGCGTTACCCGCTTTGGCGCATGGTCCTTGTCGAAGATCAGGTCCGTCAGCTTGACCTGCATCGGCGCACCCTGGCGATAGGTCTCCAGCACCCAGCAGGCATAATCGACGAAGGTGATGTTCACGTCGGTTGCGGGGGCTTCGCCGACGAGGGAAAAGGAAAGGGTGTCTTCGCCGGAGAATTTGATGCGGATTGGCACTTCGACCTTGAAATCCACATCGCCGTAAACGCCGACCCCATCTACCCAATGCCCCTTGGCTTGCACGGTCAGCTTGTAGCGTCCGCAGCGCTCCATTGCAGATCGCAGCGCCGCGTCTTTCTTGGGCTCGAGGAACCGCTCCCCGATTGACATACCTAAAAGCAGCCGCATCCTTTCGTAAAGCGTGGCGAAGCTGATCAGGGTGGACAGATCGCCGGTCGCGAGACAAGTCTGCAGCGCTTCATCCAGACACTTGGAGAAGCCCGTGTCGTAAAGCTGGCCAGCGACCGCCATGCCGTCGGTTTCCGGGTCACCCCCCAGCAACTGTGATTGTTTTTCCACCGCCAGGATCGCCTTGATGCTGTCCTTGATGTCGCTGCAGTTTGCTGCAGCGCGACCGGCGATGACGGCGCGTCCCAGAACGATCCGGCGCTTTCCGTCTTCCATCGCCTTTGTGAACTCGTCCAGGCCAGTTCCGTCGGCTTTCACACCGCGAATGATTTCGGCAACCTCGGATCTTAGGCGATCCTCCATCCGCGTCTGTTTCCACCGGTCCAGTTGCAGATTCACCCGGTCGGCAAAGCCGATCCCCGCGCCCGAGAAATGGTCGATGGGGATCACGATGGCATCGGTCTCCTGTACCGGAATGTGCAGGAAGGCATCCCTGCCGTCTTCGTAAAAGCCCCAGTGCACGCGGCTTTCCTCCGGGATCGGGGTTTTCGGAGTGATTTCCAGCGTTGCGGTGCGGGCCAGTTCGAGCCCGTCGGGCTGCAGGACGAGGCCGGTGATCGGTCCGGCACCTTCGGGCAGGCCGGTCGTTTCGCTGATCGGAATGGCGGTGATGCGGGTGCTGGTCAGCAGCGCGCCCTCGGGAAAGGTCAGCACGAAGGCGTCACCGGCCGCGTTCTTCAGTTTGAGTGTGCCGCCGGAAGGACCGATCACGGTGGTCTTTTCCGCTGCCTCATCGGTCACGACCGACAGGTCAAGCGGGTTGGGCGGTGCCGTGAGGAACGCCTCCAGTTCGGCGTCGGTTTCAGCAAAGGCCACCAAGGGCCAAATCAGAAAAAGAAACAGAAAAATCCGCATGGAATCGCTCCGCTGGTCAGAGCGATGCTAGCACAAGAACGTCAGAGTTCGATTTCGCCGTTCGGGCCGGGAAGGAATTCGAGCTTCGGGATCAGGGGAGGGTTACGGCGGATGATGATGTCGCCGTTCGGCAGCATCTCTGGCGCGTCGTAATTGCGGAAATCGTCGATCATCTTGATCAGTTCGGTGAACTTTGGCCCAAGCTCCTGCCACTTCGGCCCGATCTCGGCCAGCGCCTTTTCCATCTCGTTCAGCGCCGGTTCCATCTCGGTCATCATGCCGCGCATGACCAGCTTCATGCCTTCTTCCATCAGGCTGAAGCCGTCGTCATCCGTCGGGGGCACGACCGGAGTTTCCTGCGCGAAGGCGGGCGAAGCGACCAAGGATAGGACAAGCATGAGTTTCATACCACCAATATGGGGATGCAGCATGACGTTTTCAAATCACATCTGGCAGATCGACCGTCACCGGGAAATGGTCCGACGCCTGCAGAAGCGCTTCGCGCAAGTCCGGGACTGCGATGACCCCCGGATCATTGAACGGATGCCAGATCCGCCATTCGGGCGTTTTGGCGGCCAGATCGGGCGAGACCATGATGAAATCGAGAAGCGCCTCGAAGAACCGCTTCTGCGGCGCAAGGTAGAAGCGCGCTGTGGTGGGCTGGAAGCCGACCTTGCTTTGTAGGGCCATCGCGGCATGGGGGTCGGTCAGCCGCAGGGCGGGGTCAGGGGTGGTGCCGAGGACAATCTCGACCCCGGAATGACCGAAGAGCTTTTCAAACTCGTCGATCCCCGGACCGTCGTTGAAGTCACCCATGACCACAAGACTGTCGCCCGCCTGCAGATGCCCTTCGACCCGACCGCGAAGCCAGAGACACTGGGCCAGCTGCTTGCGGCGGTTTTCAATCGAGAGCCGGATCATCGCTTCGTGGCCGACCGCGCCGGAGGGGTTCTTCGATTTGGCATGCACCCCGATCAATCGCAGTTTCGTACCGCCGATGGTGGTGATGGCAAGTTCCAGAGGCGGTTTCGAAAAGCGGATGGTTTCCATCACTTTGTCGGCGTCAAGGTCGTAGCGGAAGGTCGTGTCGAAACGCGGGGCCTCGGTCGAGCCATGGCTGGTCGAGGCCTGGCCGATCGGATCATGTCGGACGGTCAGCTGGTCGGGGTCATAGAGAAAGGCGATTTCCTGTTCGGTTTCAGAGGGGTAACCGATGACCGCCCGTCTTGCGCGAAGCCCGGAGGCCTTGGCAAAGGCCTCAAGCGCGCGCACGGTGGAGCGTTTGCCGTTGGTGTCCGGCGCTTCGATGATCACCACGCCATCGGCATCGAGCGCGGTGAAGACGATGGCGAGGGCTGCCAGTTGTTCGCCCCGGCTGGTCTTGTAGCGGCTGGAGGGTTCGCGGTCGTCCAGCAACCGGCCATGATCGTCGAATAGCGCGTTCATCCATTCGACATTATAGGTGGCCAGTCGCAGCGGGCGGGCGGTCATGCGGCCTCCTTTGCCGAGATTTCGCGCCAGGCCTCGTTGATCAGCTGCATCCGCCGTTCGGCGAGTTTCATCGCCTCGGGCGGGACGCCGCGGGCCTGCATCACATCGGGGTGGGTGTCGCGGACGAGGTCTTTCCACGCCTTGCGGGCGGCGTCCTTGCTGGCGTTGCGGGGAAGGCCGAGGACGTCATAGGGATCGCGCGGGGCGCCCTCGACAAGGCGCGAGCGAACGATCCGGAAGCAGGCGTCGTCAAGGCCGAATTCATCGGCGACATGGGCAAGATAGGTGTCTTCACCAGCATGATACGAGCCGTCGGCGATGGCGATCTGAAAGAGCGCCTCAAGAATATCGACCAGCACATGGTGGTCATCGGCACAGATGCGGTGGCCATCGGGGTTGAAAAGCCGCGCGATTTTCTGGGCATAGGCGTCAAAGCCCGCCACGTCCTGCCGGGCAAGGTTGAAGACGCGGGCGGCGTGCTGTTCCTCGCCTTCGGGGAAGGTGAAGATGCGGCGGAAGGCGGTGACCTCGTCGCGGGTCACGGTGCCATCGGCCTTGGCCATCTTCGCGCCGAGGGCAAGGACGGCGATGGTGAAGCCGACCGACTGCTCGGGCGCGGGCGTGGTGCGAAGCTTGTCGAAGACGACAGAAAGGGGTTCGCCCTTGGCCAGGGCGGACAGGGCTTCGGCGATGCGGGTCCAGATCGACATGATGGCCCGACCTTACCCCGCCCTGCCGCCGATGTCAGCCTTGGGACAGGCCCGGCGGATCATGTGAGGACCCGGGTTCCCTGCGGGGTGGAGAAGACCGCGCGGATCGAGACATGCGGCCCAAGGCGAAGGGTGACGCGGGGGTCACGGAATTGGCTGGCCAATGAGTGACGCAGTGCTTCGGCCTGGGGGTGCGCGATCTCGAGCCGGGTGAGGCGGATACCGGCATCGGGAAGCGAGTGGGCGGGGTGCAGGTCGCCTTGCCATTCGATAAGGGCGGGAAAAGCCTCGTCGAAGGGAAGGCATCCGTCGGCGGGGACGGCCATGCGCCAGCGAAAGTCACCGCGCTGAAGGGCGACGGGGGTGCCGGTTCCGGCGGGCGAGGCGGCAAGAGCGGTATCAAGGCTATCGGTGCGGCAGGCCCAGTTGGTCAGGCGCGGCGGGCCACGAAAGTGGTCAAGGTCGAACCAGCGCGGCCAGGCGGGCTGGGGTGCTTCGGGGTCGATGGCGATGACTTCGAGGTAAAGATCGCCAAGGCCGAGCAACCGGTTATGGGTGGCCATGTGGGGATGTTTGCCGCCGCCAGCGAGTGTGGTGCCAAGCGCGGCCTCGACCCAGGCCACGCCCGCGTCAAGGGTTTCGGCCGATATGGCAAGGTGGTCAAAAGCCAGGGTCATTTCTCGGCCTTCGCCACGATCTTCGTCTGGGCCTTCAGGGCAAGGGCAAGCGAGGTGAAGCGGGCCTGGGCAACCTCTCCGAATAGGCCAATGCCGTCTTCGGTCAGGGCCAGCGTCAAGAGCCGCTTCTTGAGGTTCCATTGCAACTCACCCGCCTTGGACGGGTCGGCGACCGAGAACATCGCACCGAATCGCATGGCTTTTCCCAGGGCTTCGGCCTCTTGAATCTCGTCTTCGGTCAGCAGGCGGAACAGCGGTTCCATCCGGCTACCGGCACGGTTGTTCTTGTAGCGGTGGAGGAGCGCAAGACCAAGAAAGACACGGCCAGGATGATCAAGCCCGCCAAGATTGGCGCGGGTGGCGTTGTCAAAGCAGGCCTCGGCCCGGTAGTCGGGGTGGGCGCGCCAGGTGGTGTCGTGCAGCAGGCAGGCCGCCTTGATCAGGCGAAGCCGTTCGAACGACGCGCCCTTGTAGAGGGGTTCGAGGAACTCGAAAAGCTTTTTGCCAAAGCCCGGAAGCCGCGACTGGGTCAGCTCGGTCATCCGGGCGGCCTCGATCAGGGGATCGCGGGCGCGCAGGCGGTCGGGCATGTGTTCATAAAGCAACCCTTCGCGGATGCCATAGGCCGAGATGTCGATTTCGGAGGGTTTCAGAATCCGGATCATCTCGCGCAGGACCTCGCAGGCGAGGGGGACCAGTTCCATCCGTTCCGCGCTGGTGCCGGTGCGGCCACGAAGGGCGGCAAGGTCGGTCGAGGCAAGCCAGTCAAGCGTTGCGGTCAGGCCATCGGGTGTCATGCGGTATTCGTGCAGGACGGTCAGCGGATAATTCCGCCGCTCCATGTCCAGACGGGCGATAACGCGCCAGCTGCCGCCGACGAGGTAGAGCCGGTCGCCGGAGGGCTTGATCTCTTTCGCCGCCCCTTCAAGCACCGTGTCGATATGGGCTTTGCGTTTCCTGGCGTCCGGGCTGATCTGCTGCAGGCGGAAGGGCCCAAGCGGGGTCGAGACGCGATGTCCCACCTTGCCATTGCCGATCCGGGCCAGTTCCATCGAGTTGCCGCCGATGTCGCAGACGATGCCCTGCGCTTCTGGCCAGCCAAGCAGCACGCCCTGGGCGGATAGCCGGGCCTCTTCGTTGCCGTCGATGACATGCAGCCGAAGGCCGGTCTCGCGCAGGACTTCGGCCTGGAACTCTGGCCCGTCCTCGGCTTCGCGGGTGGCGGCGGTGGCAACGACGGTGAAGGGATCGATGTCCATGCCTTTGGCAAGCAGCGCGAACCGTTTCAGCGCGGCCAGCGCACGGACCTTGCCTTCGGGGTTAAGCCGCCCGGTCTGGGCCAGGCCCTTGCCAAGACCGCACATGACCTTTTCATTGTAGAAATAGGCTGGGCTGCGGGCCGCACCGTCAAAAACCACCATCCGGACCGAGTTCGATCCGACATCGACCACGCCGACGCGGGACAGCGCCCGGGCGGACGGATCATCGAAAAGCGGACGACCAAACGGCCCCCAGTCCCCGTCATCATCGTCGTCTTCGGGCAGTGGAGATTTTCCGTCCAGAGCCATTCGAGAATCCCCTTCGGTCTTGCGCGGGCATGGTGCAGATGGCTGCCCCCGGGGTCAACCGTTGGGGCTGGCACAACTTTCTTCGAAGAGACTAGCAGTCGTCTTGATAAGTTCTGCGACCGCCCTAGCGCTTTTTCGGTTTTGGTGCTGGATTTGTTCCCATCGCACGGGCAGCTTCGGCGGCGGCCATCAATTCCTCGGCGATTTCCTGGGCTTCTTCGGGATCGAAGTCGAGCGGAAGATTGATGCCGCCCTCGGCCTCGATAAAGATCCGCACCATGCCCGCGTCGGTCGGCCCGATCTGCAGGTTCGCGGCGATATCGCTGGGAGAGTTGATGCCCATGGCATTTCGCTACCGCAGGGGGCGCGTGCTGTCCAGAGGGCAGGTGATTGACTTAGTCAAGCATCTGCGCAGGATGGGTGCATGGATGCCCCCATCGACCCAATCGACCAGATTCGCGACTTCAACCGGTTTTACACCCGTGCCCTTGGGCTGACCGGTCGGGCCTATCTGAAGTCGGGCCGCACGCTGGCCGAGGTGCGGCTGATCCATGAAATCGGAGCGTGCGGTCCGACCACCGCACGCGTCTTGGCATCGGAGCTTGGTTTCGACGAAGCGCAGCTTTCGCGAATGATCCGTCGGCTGGTGAATGAGGGCGTGGTCGAGCGACAGAGTGATGCCGCGGACGGTCGGCAGCAGTTTCTGATTCTCAGTCCTGCGGGGCGACGGATGCTGGCAGAGTTCAGCGCGCAATCGCGATCAGCCATCGCGGCATTGGTCCCCGAGCCCCGGCGCAAGGCTTTGGCCGACGCTCTGGGGGCTGCACGGCGGATGATCGAGCCGGTCGAGGTGGTGACCCGGTCGATAGGGCCGGGCGACGCGGGCTGGATCATCGCGACGCATGGTGCGCTTTATGCCCGGGACGAAGGCTATGACCAAAGCTTCGAGGCCCTGGTCGCCCGGATCATGGCCGATTTTCTGGATCGTGCCGACCATGCCCGCGAAGCTGCCTGGATCGCGGATGGCGGGGGCGAGCGGTTGGGGACTATATCTTGCATGCGCGAGGATGATCAGACCGCCCGGCTGCGGCTGTTCATTCTGGTGCCGGAAGCGCGGGGGCAGGGCCTTGGCCAGCGATTGCTGGACACCTGCACCCGCTTTGCACGGGAGGCAGGCTATCAGCGCATTGTGCTTTGGACCCACGAAAGCCACCGCGCGGCCTGCGCGCTTTATGCCAAGAACGGCTGGCGGATGGTGCGGTCGGTTGCAGGGCAGGCTTACGGGCAAAGCGTGGTAGATCAGGACTGGGAAATCACGCTCTGAGACTTGCATCAGACCCTGCTTGGCGCTATGTGCGCGTCCGAGTGCAGCTTTAGCTCAGTTGGTTAGAGCACCAGATTGTGGATCTGGGGGTCCCCCGTTCGAGCCGGGGAAGCTGTACCATTCATCCGACATCCGACTGAACCTGGACCCGGTGGGGCGCGGCCTTGGCATGGGCCCCGGTTTTGCTTGCGCCGAAAGCCGGTTGTGTCATCCTTTCGTCATTTACCGGCGATTGTTGCGCCGACCGACCCATTCTTCGCAAACTCGGAGCTTTGTTCATGCCCGATCCCGACGCACCGTCCGTCCCATCCCTCGTGTCCCGCCGTGGCAAGAAGATCGTGATCTTTGCCGACGGTACGGGCAGCAGCTTTTCCCAGCAGGAGTCCAATGTCTGGCGGCTTTATCAGACGCTGGACAAGACCGAGCATTCCGGGTCGTTGCGGCAACTTGCGCGCTACATTCCGGGGGTCGGCACGTCAGGCAATTCAGTCCTGCGGCTGATCGACGGGGTGACGGGGATCGGGGTTCCGTCAAACGTCCGCAAGCTTTACCGGTTTTTGTGCTGGAACTGGGAAGAGGGGGATGAAATCTACCTCTTCGGCTTTTCGCGCGGGGCGTTCACGGTTCGCACGCTGGGCGCGATGGTTGCGATGCAGGGCCTGATGCCGCGTGACGTCGATGGAAAGCGGGTCAGCTCGGAAGAAATGAGCCGCAATGCGATGGGAGCCTGGAGGGCCTACCGGACCCTGACCGCGCCGCTGGTTGTCGGGGAGGTGTCGAAGTGGAACCCGCTGAACTGGCAAATGAATCCGTTGATCGAGGTCACAAGGATGCTGCGGGACGGGGTTGTCTTGATCAAGCGTCGGCTCTTTCGGCAAAGCCTTCATGCTGAAGTGGTGGCCAGATTGTCGAAGGATCGACACGCGGGCAAAGTGCCGATCCGGTTCATGGGGCTTTTCGACACTGTCGAGGCCTACGGGATGCCGGTCGAAGAGATGCGAAGGGTCTGGAACTGGCTGATCTGGCCGATCCAGTTTCGCAACCACCGCTGCTCATTCGTGGTCCAGAAGGTGCGCCATGCCCTGTCGCTGGACGAGGAAAGAAAGAGCTTTGACCCTATCCGGTTCGATCTACGGCCCCGCCCGGATGGCAAGCCCGTGCCGGAGACCCAGGAGGCCTGGTTTGCCGGAGTACATTCCGACGTCGGTGGCGGTTACCCCAACGACGAGACTGCCTACGAGCCGCTATTGTGGATCGCGAACGAGGCTGCCCGGCAGGAACTGATCTTCGACAACGAGGCGCTGAACCGCTATCGCAAAAGGCTTTATCCGCAGGCGCTGATCCACGATTCGCGCAAGGGGCTGGCCAGCTTTTTCCGCTATGCGCCACGGGTGGTAGAGGTGGGCGACGAATTTGGCGGCGCGCCGGTGGTGCATCATTCGGCGCTGGAAAAGATCCGAAGCGGGGCCGATGGTTATGCCCCGCTTGGGTTGCCGGACGAGTTCCTGGTCTATCCGGCTAACGGGACCGGCTGGGCGGGGCTGCAGCCCGCCAAGCTGAAGCGCGATCCCGAGGCCTTTGCCGAGGTGATGCGGCTGATCGGAAGGCGCAAGGCCACGAACTGGCTGACGATCGGGCTGGTCCTGGTGCTGGTGGGGATGCCGGTCTGGGACTGGGTTTACGCCTCACGGGTCGAGCCGAATGGCGTGGTCCGCTGGCTGGCCTGGGTGATCGGCGGCGTGGTGCCAAGCTGGGCGGTGACCTGGGTGGAAACGCTTTGTGCCCGCTGGTGGATTTCGCTGCCGGTTCTGTTGGCCTTGTGGTGGGTCTATTCGTTCAACCAGTCGATGGCCCGCCGGATCAAGGACTGCGCCGGACAGCTGTGGCAGGCGCCAGAGTAGCGGGCTTCACCCTTCCGGGGTCGGGCGCTAAGGTGCCCGCCCCAAGCCTTTGAGGATTCGCATGAGCCTGGCCCTGATCCCCCGCATGATTGCCGCCGAGATCGGGGCGAACCCGTCGCAAGTCACGGCGGCGGTTGAGCTTCTGGACGGCGGGTCCACCGTGCCCTTCATCGCGCGGTACCGCAAGGAGGTGACGGGAGGCCTCGATGACACTCAGCTCCGCAAGCTGGAGGAGCGACTTTCCTATCTTCGCGAGCTTGAGGCGCGCCGGGGGGCGATATTGGCGTCGATCACCGAGCAGGGCAAGCTGACGGACGGTCTGGCAAAGTCGATCGCCGGGGCTGTGACGAAGGCCGAGCTGGAAGACATCTACCTGCCCTACAAGCCCAAGCGCCGCACCAAGGCGATGATCGCGCGTGAGGCGGGATTGCAGGGGCTGCTGGACGCGATCCTTGCCAATCGATCGGCGGACCCCACGCCTTTGGCAAGCGGGTTCCTGTCGGAAGCCTTTCCGGATACCAAGTCGGCGCTGGAAGGCGCGCGGGACATCTTGGCCGAAGGCTTGTCGGAAGATGCCGGCCTTCTGGGTCGGCTGCGCGACCATATGCGGAAAGTCGGTCGATTGGCGGCGCGCGTCGTCGAGGGGAAAGAGGCTGCCGGGGCCAAGTTCTCCGACTATTTCGCGCATTCCGAGCCGTTTCGGGGCGTGCCCTCGCACCGGGCGCTGGCCATGTTCCGGGGCCGGAACGACGAGGTGCTGACCTTGGACCTTGAGGTCGACGCTGACGCCCCGCGCGGCGAAAGCCCGGCCGAACGGGCCTGCGGCGCGGCGATCGGGGCTGGTGGCGCGGGGCCGGGGGACCGCTGGTTGAAGGACGCTGCCGCGTGGGCCTGGCGGGTGAAGCTGCGGACCTCGCTGACGCTGGACGTCATGGCCGAGTTGCGCGAGGGCGCAGAGGCTGAGGCGATCCGGGTTTTTGCGCGGAACCTGAAGGACTTGCTGCTGGCCGCTCCGGCAGGGGGCAAGGCGACAATGGGGCTGGACCCCGGCATCCGGACCGGCGTCAAGGTCGCGGTGGTGGATGCGACGGGGAAGGTTCTGGCGACCGATACGGTCTATCCGTTTCAGCCGAAGAATGACCTGCGGGGCGCTCAGGTAACCATCGCCCGATTGATCGGCGCGCATGGCGTGCGGCTGATCGCTATCGGCAACGGCACGGCCAGCCGCGAGACGGAAAAGCTGGTGGCCGATACCTTGGCAGTGCTGCCGGGGGAGAAGCCCACGAAGGTCGTGGTCAGCGAGGCGGGGGCCTCGGTATATTCAGCCTCGGAGCTTGCGGCGCGGGAGTTTCCGGGTCTGGACGTCAGCTTGCGCGGTGCGGTGTCGATTGCCCGACGGCTGCAGGACCCGCTGGCCGAGCTGGTGAAGATCGAGCCGAAGGCCATCGGGGTCGGGCAGTATCAGCATGACGTGGACCAGCACCGCCTTGGCCGCAGCCTTGAGGCGGTGGTGGAAGACGCGGTGAACGCGGTGGGGGTGGATTTGAACACGGCCTCTGCGCCCTTGCTGGCGCGGGTGTCGGGCGTCGGGCCGGGGCTTGCCGAGGCCATCGTGGCGCACCGCGATGCGAACGGGCCCTTTGCCACGCGGCGGGAGCTTCTGAAGGTCGCGCGGCTGGGTCCGAAGGCGTTCGAACAAGCGGCGGGGTTTCTGCGGATCAGTGGCGGGAAGGAGCCGCTGGATGCGTCCTCGGTCCATCCGGAGGCCTATGACGTGGCGCGCAGGATCGTGGCCGCCTGCGGGCGGGATATCCGCAGTCTGATGGGCGATGATGCGGTCCTGAAGACCTTGAACCCGGCAGCTTTCGTCGACGAGCGGTTCGGTTTGCCGACGGTGAAGGATATCCTGTCCGAGTTGGAAAAGCCGGGTCGCGACCCCCGTCCATCGTTCAAGACGGCGAGTTTTGCGGATGGTGTGAACGTGATCACTGACTTGCGGCCCGGGATGGTCCTTGAAGGAACGGTCACCAACGTGGCAGCCTTCGGAGCCTTTGTGGATGTGGGCGTGCATCAGGACGGTCTGGTGCATGTGAGCCAGCTGTCCGACACTTTCGTGAAGGACCCGCACGCGGTGGTGAAGGCGGGTGATGTGGTGACGGTGCGGGTGGTCGAGGTGGATGTGGCCAGGAAGCGCATCGGGCTGACCATGAAGAAGGACGGCGGCACTTCGGCGCGGGATCAGGCGACAGAGCGGGCACCGGTGGCGAAGCCGGTGCGGGGGCCGGTCGAAGCTGGGCCACAGGGTGGGGGAAATGCCTTTGCCGATGCGCTGAAGGGCAAGTTCGGGCGCTGATCTGGCGGTGCGGAGGCCTTTGATGCTGATGATCAACAACCGGCTGCAGCAGCTTTGGCCCGTTGCACTTGCGCTTGGGATCGGCGCTGCGGGTGGCTGGTTGTTCTGGTGGCTGGCGCTGCCGCTGCCCTGGATGCTCGGGGCCCTGTTTGCAAGCATGGTTGCCGCGGTCATCGGCCTGCCGGTCGTCGGCCCATCGCGCATCCGCGGGGCAGTGGTGGCGGTGATCGGGGTGCTGCTTGGGGCCGGCTTCACGCCTGCGCTGTTGCAACAGTTGGGCGGCTGGAGCGTGACGCTGTTGGGGCTGGTGCTCTACCTTGTCCTGTCGCTGGTCCTTCTGATGCCATGGTTTCGCAGGATCGGCGGCTTTGATCAGAAGACAGCCTATTTCGCAGCGATGCCCGGCGGCCTGAGCGAGATGATCGAATTGGCCGAAGCTGCCGGGGCCGATGTGCCAAAGGTGATCCTCGCCCAAAGCCTGCGGATCGTGACCACCGTCGCCGTCATCGCGGTCTGGTTCCGCTGGGTTCAGGGGGTGCCGGTCGGGCTGAGCTCGGGGCAAGCGGGCATATCCGATCTGGCGTGGGCCGATCTGGCATTGCTTGCTGCCGCCGCGCTGATCGGCAGCGCCGTGGGGCTGGCCCTCCGCTTGCCCGCGCCCACCCTGCTGGGCCCGATGATCCTGTCGGCCGTCCTGCACTTGACCGCGGTCACCCAGAGTTCTCCGCCGGCCGAAGTGGTGATCCTCGCGCAGGTCGTGCTTGGCACGGTGCTTGGCTGCCGCTTCGTCGGGATCCGGGCCCGCGCGCTGGTGCCTGCCATGGGTCTTAGCCTTGGGGCGACCCTGGTCATGCTGGCGCTGGCCGTCGGGTTTGCCCTTGGTTTGCAACGGCTGACCGGGTTGAGCGTGGATCAAGTGCTGTTGGCCTATGCGCCCGGGGGGCTGACGGAAATGAGCCTGGTGGCGCTGGCGCTGCATGCCGAGGTGGCGTTTGTAGCCGCACACCATGTTGCGAGGATCTTGCTGGTGATCGTCGCCGCGCCGCTGATCTTCCGCCTGTGGCGGCGCTGAAGCGCGGCGCGTCTTAGCGTGGCATCTTCTCGAAATCGCTGATCGCGGCGGCGTGGAAGGCGGGCAGGGTCTCGCACTGCGTCGCCAATGCGATCAGCGGGGCGTGATCGGCGGGCGAAAGGCAGTCGTCCATCCGGTCCTGCATGTACCAGATGAGCGAAGTGATCATCACGTCGGCATGGCTGAGCGCCGGACCGCAGGCATAAGGCTTCTGAAGGCGGCGTGTGAGTTCGTCCAGCCCCGCGCGTGTCTGGCCAAGGCAGCGGGCAAGCCAGTCGGCACTTTGATGCGCAGGCAGGTGGAAGTGACGCTCATAAACCACGGCAGCGGCCTTCTCCAGCGTACCTTGGGCCAGCGCGGTCATCTGCAGCACCTGTCGGCGGAGGGGGCCAGAGGCGGGTACAAGCGCATGGTCCCCGGCAAGGCCGTCGAGGTGGTCAAGAATGGCGGCGCTGTCGATCAGCACTTCACCGTCGTCCAGCACCAAAGCGGGAATGCGGGTCAGAGGGCTGATTTGGCCGATTGCCGCTGCATCACCGAAGATCGAGCGGGTGTCGCGGGTGAAGGCAAGCCCGTAGTGATGCAACGCCACAGCGACGCGGCGGGTGACGGGGCTGTCGTATTGGCCGACGAGGATCATGGGGTTGTACCTGCTGATTGCGGCGGACAGATTGCAACATCAGCGCAGTTTGTCCCAGAGCCATTTGCCGATGACGGGGACAAGAGTAATGCCACCAACGATGGCAAGAAATGGCCAGCTCATTTCGGCGTCTTTCATTCCGGCCCCGACAGCCGACAGGATGAAGCAGACCGGGATGATGCCAAGCAGTGTCGCGGCGACGAAGCGCCCAAAGGTCAGGACGGTGACGCCTGCCGCGTAGCTGACCGCGTCGAACGAGATGAAGGGCATCAGGCGCGAGGCAAAGACGATCGCCATCAGCGACCATTGCGAACGGGGCGCGGCGATGGCCTTGAAGACCGGGTTTTGTGACGCCCTGATCGCATCCAAGCCAAGGTAGCGCGCCGCGCCAAACGCGATGCAAGAACCAAGCAGCGCCCCAGCGATCGTGAAGACCCCACCCCAGAGCGTGCCGTAGACCGCCCCCGCGGCGATGGCGATGGGGCCGCTTGGGATCGGGCTGACGACAATTGCCAGCGCCATGATCACGATCAACACAATCGGGCCAACCATGCCAACGCTGCCAACAACGTCGCGTATCCAGGGTTCGCTGAAGAGCGTGCCGTCGTCGGGCATCAAAAGTGTGAGGGCAAGTCCGGCAACAATGACAAGCGCCAGACCGGCCGCAAGGTAAAGGCGTCTGCTCATGATCGGTTCTAGAATGCTCACCTGAATTCCGGAAGGGTTGATCCGTTTGTGCCGACGATCACGAGCAGAGTGTTCGGGCCGCTCCAGCCTTGATCGGTCTGGAAGGCGTCGAGTTGGGCGGCGATATCGGCCCAGGCCGCCTCGCGCGGGGTGGGGGCAAGGGCAGAAAGGATCTGAAGGATCGGACCGGCTGCATCACGGACAAAGGCGATGTAATCGGCGGTCTTGCGCAGCCGGAAAGGAGCCGCAATCGTGGTGGTGGTGACAGTATTGAACCCCGCTTGTGCGAAGAGGTCCTGCAGAAGGCCGGGGCGGCCAAGGCTCGTCAGTCCACCAGGCTGGAAGGGATCGCGCGGGGGAAGGCCCGCGTGGCGCAGGGCGGTGGACATCAGGATGCGCAGGCAGGGGTTAAGATCGGGGGCGGCGAAAACCATCGCCGCGAACCGAGCGCCGGGTTTCAGGGTGCGCCGGATTTCGGTCAGGCCCGCCAGGGGAGTGGGCAGGAACATCAGGCCAAGACGGCAGATCGCCGCGTCGAAGCTCTCCCCGGGCAAGCCAAGCGCTTCGGCATCGGCAACATGGGTCTCGATGTTGCTGTGACCGGCCTCTTGCGCTGCACTTTCGGCGAACTTCAGGATCGCCGGGGAGATGTCGGTGGCGATGACGCGCCCTTTGGCACCAACGCGGGCCGCAAGGTCAAGGGTCTGGTCGCCCGCTCCGGCTGCCACGTCAAGCACGGTCTGGCCTGCGGCGATTCCCGCCATGTCGAGCATTGTGAGTGTCGGCAGCCGAAGCCAGTTACGGATTATGGGTGCGTGCCGGTGCCAGCCTGTGGCGGCGGAATCCCACCCGGCGCGGGTTGCGGCTTTGTTGATCGCATCGGTGGTTGTCATCGTGGCATGTCCTTGGTTCGCGCCAGATTGCGCTTGCCAGGTTGCCTGCGACAGCCGCAAGGTTGCGCAACGGGGCTGCAGAAATGCGGGAGGCGCGAGGGATGTTCGACTGGGACGATCTGCGGTTTCTGTTGGCGGTGGCACGCGAGGGCAGCACTCTGGCAGCAGGGCGCAAGCTTGGGGTGAACCAGTCCACGGTGCAGCGGCGGCTGGCCGAGCTGGAGTCGTGCCTGGGCGAGCGGCTGGTGGAGCGGCAGGCGGCGGGGTATCGGCTGACCGATCTTGGGCAGGCGGTGTTGGCGAGGGCAGAAGCGGTCGAGACGGCAGCGGCGGACTTTGCGCAAGCGGTGCAGGATCAGGGGCGAGGCGCGCGTGGCGTCGTGCGGCTGACCTGCCCGGAGCCGATCGCCTTCAAGCTGACCCAGTCCGGGCTACTAAACCGGTTTCAGGACGCAAACCCGGGCCTCACGGTGGAATTTGTGCTGAGTGATCAGTATGTTGATCTGACAAAGGGTGAGGCGGATGTGGCGCTGCGCTCTGGCGATACCGATGATGCGGTGCTGGTCGGACGCAAGATCGCCGACAGTCTTTGGGCGGTCTACGCCAGCCGCGCTTACATCGACCGGCACGGCGCTCCTGCATCGGTCGACGAGATGCCGGGTCATCCGCTGATCGGGTTCGAGGAAACGATGGCCAAACATCGTGCATTGATCTGGCTGAATTCGGTCGCTCCCGGAGCGGTTTACGCGGCGCGCACCACTTCGGTGTTGGGGCTGATCTCTGCAGCCAAGGCCGGGGTAGGGGTGGCAGCATTGCCGATGTCGCTGGGCGACGCAGAGCCCGACCTTGTCCGGCTGTTCGGGCCAGTGGCCGCATTGACGCGCGACTGGCGTGTTCTGGCGCATCCCGACCAGCGGCAAACGCCGAGGATCGAGGCGTTCTTCCGGTTCATCCTGTCCGAGACGGCGGCGCTGCATCCCATCCTGACGGGCTAGGCCGCGCTGGTCAGTCGGGGGTCGACCTCAGGCCGCTGAGCCACCCACCGTCAGTCCCCCGATCAGCAGCGTGGGCTGGCCTACCCCCACCGGCACCCATTGCCCGGCCTTGCCGCAATTGCCGATGCCGGGGTCAAGCTTCAGGTCGTTGCCGATGGCGCGGATGCCTTTCAGGGCTGTGGCACCGTCACCGATGAGGGTTGCGCCTTTCACGGCTTCGCCAATCACTCCATTCTTCACGCGGTAGGCTTCGGTGCAGGAAAAGACGAATTTCCCTGATGTTATATCGACTTGCCCGCCGCCGAAACCTACGGCGTAGATGCCGTCCTTCAGGCTTGCGACGATGCCTGCCGGGTCGTCAGGGCCGGAAAGCATGTAGGTGTTGGTCATCCGGGGCATCGGGATATGGGCAAAGCTTTCGCGCCGCCCGTTGCCGGTGGGGGCGACCCCCATCAGGCGGGCGTTCTGGCGGTCCTGCATGTAGCCGACCAGAACGCCATCCTCGATCAGCACGTTCTTTGCCGAAGGGGTGCCTTCGTCGTCGATGGAGAGGCTGCCGCGCCGGTCGGGAAGGGTGCCGTCATCCAGGACCGTCACGCCTTTTGACGCGATCTGCTTTCCGATAAGCCCCGAGAAAGCCGAGGTTTCCTTGCGGTTGAAGTCGCCTTCAAGGCCATGGCCGATGGCCTCATGCAAAAGGATGCCGGGCCAGCCGGGGCCGAGGACGACGTCCATCACGCCTGCGGGGGCCTCAATGGCGGACAGGTTCACTTGGGCGATCCGGAGGGCCTCGGCCAGCATCGGTTTCCAGGTTTCGGGAGACATGAGCTGCGCCAGGCCGTGACGTCCGCCCTGGCCCGTGCCACCCTGTTCGCGGCGGCCATTTTCTTCAATCATCACAGAGACATTGATCCTTGCCATCGGGCGGATATCGGCCAGCCTTGTACCTTCGGGGCGGAGGATTTCGACCTCTTGCAGGCTGGCGGAAAGCGTGGCCGAGACCTGCACCACGCGGGGGTCAAGCGCGCGGGCATGGGCATCGATTTCGCGCAGAAGCTCGATCTTCACCGGGAAGGCGGCATCGGCCATCGGGTCGTCGGGGCGGTAAAGCCTTGTGTTTGTGCCGCGTGGCGGGGGGGCCATCGTGCCGCCGCCAGAACCCACCGCAAGGCGGGTGGTTTCCGAGGCGCGGCGGAGCGAAGTCTCTGATATTTCAGTCGAATGGGCGTAGCCTGCGACCTCTCCTCTGACCGCGCGGAGGCCGAAGCCCTGGCTCGCGTCATAGGTCGCCTGCTTGATGCGGCCGTCATCGAGAACGATGCTTTCGGCGCGGCGGCGTTCAAGGAAAAGCTCGCCATCATCTGCACCATCGGTTGCGGCGCGCAGCGTGGCGAGGGCGGCGGCTTCGTCCAGATGGGTCTCGAACGGGCGGAAGGGGGCGTCGGTCATGGGGATATCCTTGCGGGGGTTCTGTGAAAGGTAGGCTTCTGGCAGGGGGGCCGCAAGGCGGGTGGGGCGAGGTGTTGCGTGGGGCAGCGCGCGGTGGGGTTGAGGACGTGTGAACGGGAACGGGCGGTTGGGGCCGCGAGGGGTTCAGCTTTGGTCCGCAACCTGTTGGGAACGCTGTGTTAAACTTGCACCTTTCGAACAGGTTAATCGTCTTCCTTTTGTCTTTCTTTGATCTTGCTTCCGTCTCTACCCAGATGTGGATTCGGGAACGTTAATCATGTCTGGCGAATCGGGTCTGGCGGCGGGGTGGTGCGCGACATCACGCGCCCTGCGGCGCGCTCGACAGGCAGTTGACGAGGTCACAACGATGGTCGTCGCGCTGCGGCGAGGGTTTCCGGTCATCGCCGATAAAGCCGGTCGATGAAGTCCGCGCCCATGGCCCACGTCTCGGGGCCGAACAGCGCGTCGTGCCCGACAGGGCCGAGGGAGAGGAAGGTCTTGGGGTCCTTCGCCGCCTCGAAGAGCCTGCGGCCGAAGCCGACGGGGATCACGGTGTCGGCCTCGCCATGCAGGATCAGGAGCGGCGCGCGGATGTCGGCGATGTGGTCGCGGGAGCGGTACTGGTCCTTCATCAAAAGCCCGACCGGCAGCCACGGGTAGACTTGACGGGCGATATCGACGGCGGCGGTGAAGGGGGCCTCTAGCACCACGGCCCCGACCGGGTTTCGGGCGGCGGTCTGGACGGCGACGCCGGTGCCGAGGCTTTCGCCCACGAGCACGATCCGGTCAGCCGGAAGGCCAAGGCCGCGCAGGTGGTCGTAGGCGGTTTTGGCGTCGATCAGAAGGCCGGTCTCGCTGGGGCGACCGGTGCTGCCACCATAGCCACGATAGCTGAGGAAGGCCGCGCCGTAGCCTTGCGCCTGGTAGAAGGCGAGCCGGTCGGCGCGGTCGGGCATGGCCCCGGCATTGCCGTGAAAGAACAGGATCACCGGGCGGTCGGGGGCGGGTGAGGCGTACCACAGGACCAGCGTCTCGCCATCGGGGGTGGTCAGCGTGACGCGGTCGACCCCGGTCAGTCCTGCCGCCTGAGGCGCGGGGTCGTCGTGCGAGGGGAGGTACTGCAGATCGCGCTGAAAGACATACATGCCGGAAAGGGCTGCAGCATAGATCACGCTGAAGGTGAGGAGCGTCAGTTTGACGAAGACCATGGCTGGGCGCCTTTCCAACGGGGGCAAAGGGTGCTGCTTTGTCGCAACGGTTTTGCTTGTCGCGGCCAAGCTAATATGGTTTGAGGGCCGGGAGAAACAGCGGGATTCTGCCCTTGACGGCAGACCCTGAGAGGCGGCGCAAAGCCGCGATGTGAACGGGATAAAGACATGCGCCTTTCGACTGTGATGAACAAGGTTGCAGCGGCGGGGATCGCCACGCTGTTGGCCGGATCGGCATTTGCGCAGCAAGCTCTTGAAATCGTTGGTCAACCGGTGGATGGCGCGATCGGTTTTCAGCCCGCAGTGACCGAGGTTGCCCGGGATATCCAATGGCTGGACGGCATGCTTTTGTACGTCATCACCGCCATCGTGATCTTCGTGAGCGTGCTTTTGGTCTATGTGATGGTGCGCTTCAACGCGAAGTCCAATCCGACGCCGGCGCGGTTCACCCACAACTCGCCGCTTGAGGTGGCATGGACGCTGATCCCGATCGTGATCCTGGTGGTCATCGGGGCATTCTCGCTGCCTATCCTGTTCAAGCAGCAGGAAATTCCCGTGGGCGAGGTGACGATCAAGGCCACCGGCTACCAGTGGTACTGGGGTTATGAATATGTCGACGAAGGCGTGACCTTCGACAGCTATATGATCGGCTCGCCCGCGACCGGTGGCACCAACATGATGACGCCCGAGGTCGAAGAGCAGCTGAAGGCGGCGGGCTATGCGAAAGAGCAGTTCCTGATGGCAACCGATACGGCCGTCGTCATCCCGGTCGGCAAGGTCATCGTGGTGCAGGTGACCGCGGCGGATGTGATCCACTCCTGGAAAATGCCGGCCTTCGGCGTCATGCAGGATGCCGTGCCGGGCCGGACGGCGGCGCTGTGGTTCAAGGCCGAGAAGGAAGGCATCTACTTCGGCCAGTGTTCCGAGCTTTGCGGCCAGATGCATGCCTATATGCCGATCACGGTGAAAGTCGTGTCGGAAGCGGCCTATGCCGAATGGCTGACGAAGGCCAAGGCGGGCGATGTGCAGCTGTCGCATGTCGCAACGGATGCAGCGGTCGAGGTTGCCTCGAACGACTGAGGTGATGCGGATCTGAGCTGACCATGCGGGGGCTTGCTTGGGGCAGGCCCCTGAGTTCCAAGACGGGTTTAGTGTGAGCGATATCGGACTTTATCAAGATGCGACCGGAACCCCGCAGGAGGCGGGGTTTGGCGATTATGTGCAGCTTTTGAAGCCGCGCGTGATGTCGCTGGTGGTCTTCACCGCGCTGGTGGGGCTGCTGGTTGCTCCGGTGGGGCTGCACCCGGTCGAAGGGTTTGCGGCGATCCTGTTCATCGCCCTGGGTGCGGGTGCGTCGGGCGCGCTGAACATGTGGTGGGATGCCGATATCGACGCGGTGATGAAGCGCACCCAGCGCCGTCCGGTGCCCTCGGGCCGGGTCGCTGCGGGCGAGGCGCTGGCGGTTGGTCTGGCGCTGTCGGGGATCAGCGTGGTGATGCTGGGGCTGGCGACCAACCTGATGGCGGCCGGGCTACTGGCGTTCACGATCTTCTTTTACGCCGTCGTCTATTCGATGTGGCTGAAACGCCTGACCCCGCAGAACATCGTGATCGGGGGGGCTGCCGGGGCCTTTCCGCCGATGATCGGCTGGGTGGCGGCCACCGGCAGCGTGTCGGTCGAGGCGTTTTTGATGTTTGCGCTGATTTTCATGTGGACGCCGCCGCATTTCTGGGCGCTCGCGCTCTTCATGAAGGAAGACTACCACGCCGCCGGTGTGCCGATGCTGACGGTGACGCATGGTCGCCGCGCGACGCGGGTGCATGTGCTGGTCTATACGCTGCTGCTGGCGCCGGTGGCCGTGGGGGCCGCGCTGACCGGGATCGGCGGACCCTTGACCCTGGCGGTCGCGGTGGCGCTGAACCTGTGGTTTGTGGTGGGGGCTGTCCGTATCTGGCGGCGGGACGAAGCGGTGGCCGAGGCCGACAGCTATGCGGTCGAGAAAGCGTTCTTCCGGTTTTCGCTGATCTACCTCTTCCTGCATTTCGCGGCCTTTCTGGCAGAATTGGCGCTGAAGCCTGCGGGTCTGGGGGGCTGGTAAGGTGACATTCCGCCCCGAACACGACATGCACAAGCGCCGGTTCAGCCGGAACCTTGGGCTTGGCCTGACGCTTGCCGCCTTCGTGGCCCTGGTCTTTGCGCTGACGGTGGTCAAGGTCACCCGGGGCGACCCGATGCAAGGGTATGACCACACGTTCGAGGCCGCACCGGTCGAGGAGGGGTCATGATCTTCCCGCGTCTTCAGGGACCGCAGCGGACGCTGGTGCAGCTGGTGGCGGTGGTGGTGACCATGGGGTCGCTGTCGTTTGCGGCGGTGCCGTTCTATGACTGGTTCTGCCGGGTAACCGGCTTTGGCGGCGCGACCTCGGTCGCGGAGGCGGGGTCGGACGTGATCCTTGATGAGACCGTGAAGGTGCGCTTCGACGCCTCGCTGGGGCAGGGGATGCCCTGGACCTTCAAGCCGGTCGAACGGTCGATGGAGATCCGCATCGGCGAGACCGGGCTTGCCTTCTACGAAGCCCATAATCCGACCGACCGGGCGGTGGCGGGGACGGCAAGTTTCAACGTCTTTCCCTATGCCGCTGGGGGATACTTCACCAAGATCGAGTGTTTCTGCTTCGAAGAGCAGGTATTGCAGCCCGGGGAAACCGTTCTGATGCCGGTCAGCTTCTATGTCGACCCTGCGATCATGGAAGACCCCGAAGGGCAGTTTGTGCATGAGATCGTGCTGAGCTATACCTTCCACGAAACTTCGCTGCCTGAGGAGCAGGCGGCACTGGAAACGCCCGCTGTCGACGAAGCAGCCGCAGTGAACTGAGACAAGAGAACGAGGGAAACGCCGGCCATGGCCAACGCAAAGAACCACGACTACCACGTCCTGCCGCCCTCGATCTGGCCGCTTCTCGGTGCGCTTTCCGGGTTCATCATGCTGTTCGGCTCGGTCCTGTGGATGCATGGCTCGGGTCCCTGGCTGGGGCTGATCGGCCTTGCGGGTGTGCTTTACGTCATGTTTGCCTGGTGGTCCGAGGTCGTGCACGAAAGCCATGCGGGCGACCACACCCCGGTTGTGGCGCTGGGCCTGCGCTATGGGTTCATCCTGTTCATCATGTCGGAAGTCATGTTCTTCTCGGCCTGGTTCTGGACGTTCTTCAAGCACCGCATGTACCCGATGGGGCCGGACAGTCCTTCGGTTGACGGTGTCTGGCCGCCTGCAGGGATCGAGACCTTCGACCCCTGGCACCTGCCGTTCATGAACACCCTGATCCTGCTACTGTCAGGTTGCGCCGCGACCTGGGCCCACCACGCGCTGGTGCATGAAAACAACCGCAGGGATCTGGTCAACGGTCTGATCTTGGCGATCGTACTGGGCGTCGTGTTCACCGGCATGCAGGCCTATGAATACAGCCACGCGGCCTTTGGCTTTGCGGGCAACATCTATGGCGCCTCGTTCTTCATGGCCACTGGCTTCCATGGGTTCCACGTCATCATCGGGACGATCTTTCTGACCGTCTGTCTGATCCGCGCGCTGAACGGCCATTTCACGCCCGAGCGTCACGTGGGGTTCGAGGCCGCCGCCTGGTACTGGCACTTTGTCGACGTGGTCTGGCTGTTCCTCTTCGCGGCAGTCTACGTCTGGGGTCAGGGCTGATCATCAGCCACTTGGTACTGCAATCGGCGCGGGCCTTCGGGCCTGCGCTGTCGTTTCCGGGGTGAGCCATGCATCGCAACACGATCTTCGCGCTGGTCCTGGGACTTTTTGGCGCAGCGGTTCTGATCTGGCTGGGCCTCTGGCAGTTGCAGCGCCTTGAGTGGAAGCAAGCCATCATCGCCAAAGCCGGCGAGATGATCGCGGCTGATCCCGTGGCGCTTCCCCTGGCCGCTGATCCCGAGGCCGACCGCTACCGCGCCGTCACCGTTTCGGGTCGTTTCACCGGCGAGGAGGCGCATGTCCTGACCTCGACCCGCGAGACGGGGCCGGGCTATCTTGTCGTTGCCGCCTACGAGACCGCCGAGGGCAGGCGTATCCTGATCGACCGGGGGTACATTCCCGAAGTCGAGAAAGCCTCGCCCCGTCCGGCGCGCGCGGTTGAGGTTACCGGAAACCTGAACTGGCCCGATGATGTCACGCCCTCGACGCCGCCCTATGACCAGGGCGGCAAGATCTGGTACGGGCGCGATGTGGCGGGGATCGCGGCGCTGTTGCAGACCGAGCCCTTGCTGATCATCGCCAGAACCGACACCGGCGACGGCATCACGTCGCGCCCGGTGACGACGGCGGGCTTCCGCAATGATCACTTCGAATATGCCGTGACCTGGTTCCTGCTTGCGGCTGTCTGGCTGGGGATGACAGTCTTTCTTCTCTGGCGTATCAGAACGCGGACACTCTGAAAGCGAAACGATGAACTACATCTCGACCCGTGGCACAGCACCCGTCCTTGGCTTTGGCAAGGCGATGATGACCGGTCTGGCCCGTGACGGGGGGCTTTATGTGCCGGAGACGGTGCCGGTGATGGCCCAGGCGGAGATCACCGCGCTGGCGGGGTTGCCGTATGAAGAGGTGGCCTTCCGGGTGATGCGGCCCTTCATGGGCGGGTTCTTTGGCGATGACGAGTTCCAGGGCCTGATCGCCAAAGCCTATGCGGGCTTTCACCACGCGGCACGGGCGCCGATGGTGCAGCTGTCATCGAACCACTTCCTGCTGGAGCTGTTCCACGGGCCGACGCTGGCCTTCAAGGACTTTGCCATGCAGATCATCGGGCAGATGATGCAGGCAGCTTTGGCGAAGACGGGCGAGCGGATCACCATCGTCGGGGCGACGAGTGGCGATACCGGGAGTGCGGCGATGGAGGCTTTCCGGGGGCTGGCCAATGTCGATCTGTTCTTTCTGTTGCCGGAGGGGCGGGTCTCGGACGTGCAGCGGCGGCAGATGACCACGCCGTCCGAGGCGAATGTCCATGCGCTCGCGATGGCTGGCGATTTCGACGACTGCCAGGCCCGGGTAAAGGACATGTTCAACGATTTCGCCTTCCGCGACGGGGTGCGGCTGGCGGGGGTGAATTCGATCAACTGGGCGCGGGTGCTGGCGCAGGTGGTCTACTACTTCTACGCCGCCGTGGCCCTTGGTGCGCCGCACCGTCAGGTCAGCTTTACCGTGCCGACGGGGAATTTCGGCGACATCTTCGCGGGCTATATCGCCAAGCGGATGGGCTTGCCCGTGGACCAGTTGGTGATTGCGACGAACCAGAACGACATCCTAGACCGGGCGCTTCGGTCTGGCGACTATCGGACCAACGGCGTGAAGCCCTCGATCAGCCCGTCGATGGACATTCAGGTCTCGTCGAACTTCGAGCGTGCGCTGTTCGATGCCTATGGCCGCGATGGTCGCGCGATTGCAGCGCTGATGGAGGACTTGAAGGCGGGTGGGTTCAGGATCAGTCAGGGCGCGCTGGAGGGCCTGCGCGCGACTTTCGCCTCGGGCCGGTGTTCCGAGGATGAGACGCTTGCGACCATCGCCCGGCTGCGCGAGACGACCGGTGAGCTTCTGTGTCCGCATTCCGCCGTTGGCGTGAAAGTGGCCGAGGAGCATCTAGGCGCGGCCCCGATGATCACGCTTGCGACGGCCCACCCGGCAAAATTCCCCGATGCGGTCGAACGCGCCACGGGCATCCGCCCCGGACTGCCGCCGCATATGGCTGACCTTTTCGACAAGCCCGAACGGATGACACGCGTGCCAAATGACCTTGCCGCCTTGCAGGCGCTGGTCCGTGAAAGGATCGCCCAGTGAGCGAACGGTTGCACACCCTGCCCAATGGCTTTCGCATCGTCACCGAAGCGATGCCGGGCTTGCAATCCGCCAGCATCGGCCTTTGGGTCGAGGCCGGGGGGCGGCATGAGACGCCCGCCCAGAACGGCATCGCGCATTTTCTGGAGCATATGGCGTTCAAAGGCACCCGCCGCCGGTCCGCCTTGCGGATTGCCGAGGAAATCGAGGATGTGGGCGGCTACATCAACGCCTACACCAGCCGCGAGATGACGGCCTATTACGCGCGGGTCCTGTCTGACGACGTGGTGATGGCCTTGGACGTGATCGCTGACATTGTCCTGAACCCCTTGTTCCGCAAGGCGGATATCGAGACGGAACGGCATGTGATCCTGCAGGAGATCGGCCAGGCGCTGGACACGCCTGACGACATCATCTTCGACTGGCTGCATGAGGTAAGCTATCCCGACCAGCCTTTCGGCCGCACGATCCTGGGGCCGGAAGAGCGGGTGTCGTCGTTCCGGAAGGGTGATCTGGAAGGCTTCATCAACGGACATTACGGTCCCGACCAGATGATCCTCTCGGCGGCGGGCGGCGTGGATCATGATGCGATCGTGAAGGCCGCCGAGCGGATCTTCGGGGGCCTGAAAGCTGTCGGTCGCGCCATCATCCAGCCCGCCCGGTTCGAAGGCGGCGAACGGCGTGAGGTTAAGGACCTGGAGCAGGTCCATTTCGCCCTGTCCTTCGAAGGGCCGGGCTACCGCGATGACAGGGTCTATGCAGCACAGGTCTATTCGACCGCGATGGGCGGGGGCATGTCCAGCCGTCTCTTCCAGAAGATCCGCGAGGATCGGGGGCTGTGCTATTCGATCTACGCCCAGTCGTCCGCCTATGAAGACACGGGGCAGATCACGATCTATGCTGGAACCTCGAAGGAAGAGATCGGCGATCTGACGCAGTTGACCATCGACGAGTTGAAGCGCGCCGCCGAGGACATGACCGAGGCCGAAGTGGCCCGGGCCCGGGCCCAGTTGCGGGCTGGCCTGCTGATGGGGCTGGAAAGCCCGTCCTCACGCGCCGAAAGGAATGCGCGGCTGCTGTCGATCTGGGGCAGGATCCCCGGGATCAGCGAAGCGGTGGCCAAGATCGACGCCGTTGATACTGCCGCCGTCCGCCGCTTTGCCGCCGACCTGACCGTGGCGCGGTCGGCGCTGGCGATCTATGGTCCGGTGGCCAAGGCCCCCGGGATCGATGAGGTCCGCAAAGGACTTTCCGGCTGATGCTCGGACTGAAGCGCAGGATCAGGGTCGAGACAGAGCGGATGACGCTTCGGTTGCCCGAACATGCCGATTGGCGGCAATGGTCCGAGGTGCGCGAGACCTCGGCCGAGTTTCTGGCGAAATGGGAGCCGGTCTGGGCCAATGACCACCTGTCCCGCCGGGCTTTCACCAACCGCGTCTACTGGGCGCAGCGGGCCGAGGCGCAGGGTCTGGCGCTGCCGATGCTGCTGATCCGGCGCGAGGACCAGCAGCTTCTGGGCGCCTTGACCTTGGACAACATCCGTCGCGGGCCGGCGCAGACGGCGACCTTCGGCTACTGGATCGGCCAGCCCTTCGCGCGGCAAGGCTACATGCGCGAGGCGATCCTGGCGTTGACGCATCACGCTTTCACCCGGCTGGACCTGTCACGGCTGGAAGCGGCCTGCCTGCCCGAGAACGTCGCCTCGCGGGGCGTCCTCGAGAAATGCGGCTTCAAGTACGAAGGTGTTGCGCAGAGCTATCTGCAGATCAACGGCCGCTGGCGGAACCATGTGCTTTACGCCAACCTTCGGGGCGACCGGCGTGGGCGGACGGATGTCGGTTAGGGTCGCCCTGCTGCGCGGGGTGAACGTGTCGGGCGCGAACCACCTGCCGATGGCAGAGTTCCGCAAGGTGCTGACGGGCCTCGGGCTGGATCGGGTTGAGACCTATATCCAAAGCGGCAATGCGGTCTTCGAAAGCGGTCTTGCGGCGGGTGCCTTGGAGGCGATGATCCGCGACGGCATTGCCGGGGCCTTCGGGTTTGCGCCAGAGGTCTTTGTTCTGGAGGCCGCCGACATCACCGAGGCGCTGCACGATCACCCCTTCGCCGGGGCCGCGCCGGAAAAGGTGCACGTGTTCTATCTCGCGACCCCGCCAGCCACGCTTGATGACGCGGGGATGCGCGCCCTTGCGGCAGGGGGTGACGGTTGGCGGCTAAGCGGCAACCGTTTCACCCTGCACACCCCCGCCGGGATCGGGCGGTCGAAGCTTGCCGACAAGCTGCACAAGTTCCTGCCCGGTCCGATGACCGCCCGCAATCTGCGCACGATTGCAGCCCTGCAGGCGATGATTGCGGCGCGGGCCTGACGCTCGCGTATCCGTGATGCTTTCGATGCGTGACGTCAGGACAATCCGGGTTACCCTTGCGTCAGGACCCCAAGAAACCCCGGAGGTAACGATGCGCCTTGCCCTGACCCTGGCCCTTGTGGCCGCCCCGGCGCTTGCCGAAGACCGCATCCCGTCGCATTGTATTGCGCTCGCCTCGGCCAAGCCGCAGGTGGTTCCTGTGGCGCTGGAGGACGGGCTGGAGCCGGGCAGCGTCCTGATCCGGTACCTTGACCATGGCAGCTTTGCCATCGTGACCCCCGATGGGACTGCGGCGGTGACGGATTACACCGGCTATACGGGCGTACAGGACTTCGTCCCGGATGTTGTGACCATGAACAACGCCCATTCGACCCATTGGACCGCCAGCCCCGATCCCCGGATCCCCCATGTGCTGAACGGCTGGGGCGAGGGCGTCGCACCCGCCGACCACCGGCTTGACCTGGGCGCGATGCTGGTCCGCAACGTGACCACCGACACCCGCGGACCCTTTGGCGAGGGGGCGCGGGCGGATGGCAACTCGATCTTCATCTTCGAGGCGGGCGGACTTTGTATCGGGCATCTGGGGCATCTGCACCAGATCCCCTCGGACGAGCAATATGCGGCCATCGGGCGGCTGGATGTGGTCATGGTGCCGGTCGATGGCGGGTATACGATGCGGCTGGAGGATATGGCGGGGGTGGTGCGGCGGCTGAAATCCTCGGTCGTGATCCCGATGCACTGGTTTTCGACCGGCTCGCTGCAGGCCTTCCTGACCGAGATGTCGACTGAATTCACTGTGGTCGAAACCGGCGGCGCGCAGATCGTGCTGTCGCTTGATGATTTGCCTGCACAACCGACGGTCATGGTTCTGGACCCGGCTTACGTCGACTGATCGCCTCTGGCCCCTTCTCCGGCCCCAAGCTACCAAGGGGGCCCAAGCTACCAAGGGGGAGGAGGGCCCGGATGCTGAACCCCTGTGACACGACCTTCATCGCCCGGTTGGGCGAAGTCCTGCCGGACGGGACGCTGGGTGCGCCCGAGCCGCGCCATCTGGAAGAGCCGCGGGGCCGTTGGCAGGGTCAGGCGGGGGTGGTGGCCCGGCCTCGGACGACCGATGAGGTGGCAAGGATTGTCTGGGCTTGTGCCGAGGCGCGGGTGGGGATCGTGCCCTGGGGCGGTGGCACTGGTCTGGTGGGCGGGCAGATCATGCCCAAGGGTGCGGCACCCCTGCTCTTGTCGCTGGAGCGGATGACTGCGCTGCGTGGGGTCTGGCCCGAAGAGAATGCGATGGTGGTCGAGGCCGGGATGGTACTGGCCGATGTCCAGGCCGAGGCTGCAAAGGTGGATCGCCTGTTTCCGCTGAGCCTTGCGTCGGAAGGGAGTTGCCGGATCGGCGGCAACCTGGCGGCCAACGCGGGCGGGACGGCGGTCCTGCGTTACGGCAATGCTCGCGACCTGTGCCTTGGGCTGGAGGCGGTGCTGCCTGATGGTACCCTGTTCAACGGCCTGACGCGGCTTCGGAAGGACAATGCGGGTTATGATCTGCGCCACCTGCTGATCGGGTCGGAAGGCACGCTGGGGGTGATCACGGCGGCAAGCTTGCGGCTCTTCCCTCGCCCCGCCGCACGTGTGGTGGCCATGCTGGCCGTGCCCTCGCCTGCGGCAGCGCTTGATCTGCTGGCGCTGGCGGGGCAGCGGGTGGCGGGGTTGGTCTCGGGGTTCGAGCTGATCCATCGGACGGGCTTTGACTTTCTGGCCGAGACGATGCCCGAGCTACGCGCGCCTTTTGACCCGCTGCCAGACTGGCTGGTCCTGCTTGAGCTGGAGTTGCCCGCGGGGCTGGAGCCCGAGGTTACGATGGCAAGTCTCTACGATGCGGCGTCGGGGGCGGGTCTGGTGCAGGATGGCGTCATCGCGACCTCCGAAGCACAAGCCGCAGCGCTTTGGCACCTGCGCGAGGCGATCCCGCTTGCCAACCGCCAGATCGGCGCGGTTTCCAGTCACGATATTTCACTGCCGCTGTCAGCGATTCCGGGATTTGTGGCAGATGCGTCCGGTCTGATCGGAGCTTTGGGCGACTTCCGGATCAACTGCTTTGGCCATCTGGGCGACGGGAACCTGCATTGGAATGTTTTCCCGGCGAAGGGTCATGACCGGGCGGAGTACGACGCTGCGCGGGACGAGGTGAAGACCCGCGTGCATGATCTGGTGCATGCGCTGGGCGGGTCGGTCGCGGCAGAGCATGGAGTCGGGCGGCTGAAGGTGGGCGATCTGCAGCGCTATGGCGATCCGGGCAAGCTGGCCGCGATGCGCGCGATCAAGGCGGCGCTTGATCCGGCTGGCATCATGAACCCTGGCGCGGTGCTGGCACCCGAATGAACATCCCCGCCGCAGGAAACCTGCGACGGGGTGCTTTGGGGGGTGTGTGGGTCACGCTGTGGGTAGCAGCGCGGCCGGACTGGGTAGGTCCGACAGGAATCGGTCTAGAGTGATTCCCTTTCGGTAAGGTTAATGCCGCTCTTTCGCAGCGTCCGGACTGCGATTTCTTCGAAGAAATCGTGCCGGAAATCTTCCGATTTCCGGTTCGGAGTTTTTCAAACTCGGATCTTTCCGCCGTCAAAGCCCCTCGAAAGCGCAGAGCGCATGGACATCCATCCCCATCGATTCAAGTTTCTTGCGGCCACCAAGGTCCGGCAAATCGACCACAAAAGCGCACCCCACGACTTCGGCGCCCAGCCGTTCGATCAGCCGTATCCCCGCCTCGGCTGTGCCGCCGGTGGCCAAGAGGTCATCGACCAGCAGCACCTTCTCTCCCGGCTGCATCGCGTCGTCATGCACTTCGACAACCGCATCGCCGTATTCCAGCTTGTAGGCTTGGGCGATGGTCTGGCCCGGCAGCTTGCCTTTCTTGCGGATCGGCACGAAGCCGGTCGAGAGCTGATGTGCCACGGCCCCGCCAAGGATGAAGCCCCGCGCCTCCAGCCCCGCGACCTTGTCGATCCTCATCCCCGCGTAAGGTGCAAGAAGCTGGTCGACACACATCCGAAAACCCCTCGGATCGGCGAAAAGCGTGGTCACGTCGCGGAAAAGGATGCCCTCGTGCGGGAAGTCGACGATGGTGCGGATGTAGTCCTTGACGGTTTTCTTCGGGGTCATGATGCCATCCGTTCGGGGCTTATGGGGGATAGTGCCAACGCAGCAATCGTGCGTCCTGGCCGGTGATCCTGGTTGTTGCGTTCGAGGTCTGCGACAAGATCGAGACCCCCTCGTAGGCCGGGTTCTCGATATCGTAGAGAAAGCCCAGCGATTGGGTGATTTCCTCCAGCATGACCGAGGTCAGGTCGGCGTCCGAGATTTCGGTCGAGATCAGGATCGACGCCTCGGTGATCCGGGCCCTGCCGTCCCACCAAAGCGAGACATAGCCGACCCCCATGACGCCCTTGCTGGAAAAACCCTGGATCTCTTTCAGCGTCGCGCCTTCGGCGATGTCGGTCGGGCGGATGGTGATGTCGGCCCGTTTCGAATTGACCACCCTGATCTGGATGCCTGCGCCAGCCTGGTTGATCTCGCGCACTGCATGATCAATTGCGGCATTGAGCCGGTCCTCGAAGGTCTGCGATACTTCGGCTTCGCCACTTGAAAGCGTCAGGGTCAGCCTGGATTTGGGCCAGCGCACCGTATCGCTTCGGCAATCGCCCCCCGGCGGGGCGCCGCAAGTCGCAAGTCGGAAGAAGTCCTCATCGGCCAATCGCCCCGAACTTGCCACCCCGTCCTGTGCCGCCGCGGGTGCCGCCAGGATGGCTGCGACGCAAAGCGTCCGGAAAGCGCTTGCATTTCTCACAGCACCCGCCCGGCGACGGTGTCGAGCTTGGCCAAAAGGTCGGGGTCGCGCTTGTCGGGGGCGGTCATGATCGCGTGAGAAAGGGCGCGGTCGCAGCCATGCGGGCAGGGCTGGCGGTCCGGGTCCATGAAGCCGGACAGCCGGGCGACCAGGCCCCGCGCGGCGGCGGCGTTGGCCTGCAGGACGGCGATGACCTGGGCCACGTCGACCGCGCCGTGGGTGTCGTGCCAGCAGTCGTAATCGGTGACCATCGCGACCGAGGCATAGCAAAGCTCGGCCTCGCGGGCGAGGCGGGCCTCGGACAGGCCGGTCATCCCGATCACGTCCGCCCCCCAGCTTTGGTACATCCGGCTTTCGGCGCGGGTCGAGAACTGGGGGCCTTCCATTGCAAGGTAGGTGGCACGTTCATGGACCCGCAGCCCCTCGGAGCGGGCGGCGGCGAGGCAGGCGGCGCCGAGGCGGGGGCAGGTGGGGTCGGCCAGGCTGACATGGGCGACGCAGCCGGGGCCGAAAAAGGACATCGGGCGGTTTCGGGTGCGGTCGATGAACTGGTCGACGATCACGAAATCGCCGGGCGCGAAATCTTCGCGGAGGGAGCCGACGGCCGAGACAGCGACCAGATCGGTGCAGCCAAGCCGCTTCAGGGCGTCGATGTTGGCGCGGTAGGGGACGCCCGCCGGGTCATGGACATGGCCGCGTCCGTGGCGGGGGAGGAAGGCAATGGGCAGGCCGGCAAGGCGGCCGACGAGGATGTCGTCCGAGGGCTTGCCCCAGGGGGTCGGAACCCCGACCCAGCTTGCCCGTTCCAGCCCGTCGATCTGGTAGACCCCCGATCCGCCGATGACGCCGAGCATGGTCTGCATGGGGGTCTCCCTGTGTTGGCCGGGGTGAGGATAGACGGGCCGGAGGGATGGGGGAAGGGGGGGTGACACACGGTGTGTCATTTGGGGGTCGCGAGGGATTCCAAGGGGTTAGCTGTGGGGGCGTTCTGGATTTGTTAGGGATCGGGGGGCCTGGGCTGTTGGTCGGGACGGATGGCTTTGGCGAGGCCGGGGGGCGGGCCCGGGGTTGCACCACGGATGCCACAACAAGGCAAGTGACCGGTTCGAGCCCATCGGAGACATTCAGATAGAGCGCGATGAGAAGGACACGTCCGCTGTTGTAGCGTCGTACCGGCCCTTTGTGGACGATCGTTGCTGCTAGCTTGCTGCAGCGCAGCTTCCCGATCCGGCCGTTCGTGTTCTCGGCAACAATGCGGCGCATCGGACGGGAGCAACCGGAGATCCGGGACTTTGCCGCCGATGGCTGCGATGTTGAGGAACGAACGGGTTGAGCCGTTGTTATCGAACGAAGCTCTAATCAATCAAGATGTTTGCTTCTTGTTTTCAATTTCCAGCGCCTTAAGCGTCTCCAAGTTGCCTTCTCGAAGAGCTTTTTCAATGCGTTCTAGCTCCACATTACACATATCCAGCAGACCCCCAACCATAGCTACCAATTTGTCAGACGCCTCAGCGTCCTCGTCTTCAACCGCGACGAGAATTGGGATCAGGTCAGTTTGATGGCGCCTTTCCGCTCTTTTTCTCAGTGCGTCATATGAGTCTACGGCCTGGGCATAAATCACCAGGGCCTTACTGTTCGAAAGCCAAAGATCGACACCCGCAGCCATAAGGATTGCAACGCCAACTTTTTGAGCCAACTGTTGCTCCAACCCAGACGCGACTGCGATCCCCCCAAAGATGGCTATTGCCTTCAGAAGGTAAGCAACCCATCTACGCCAGTTTCTGCCCCTAGCTGCGGACTTTCGGTCCGTGTCAATTTCACGAATCTTTTGTCCGAACTGATCTTGAACATAATTTGCCGCCTGGAGACTCATTCACTACATCGCTACGGCTTGTTGTTGCAAGCCGGAGTCCCGATCCTGGACAAGTAAAATTACATACCTATTTGCCATTTCGCCAGGTTCTTCAACATACAACTCGATACCACCTTGGCGGCCTAGGAAGGTGTCGCCACTAGGGGTAATGCTTACACGCTCACCTGAGGTTAGCTGGTAGACCTCGCCACATTCCGCACATTCTCGATAGACGGCCGGCTCAGGCGGCCGTACAAAGCAGCGGATCCCGACACGCGCAACCCCGGCAGCTCTCACTTCGAAATAACGAGTCTCTCCGATTCGAATTGGCGCGAACGAACCAATCAACTCTGCCATGTAGCTATCCTATGAACAGTTGACCTACGTCTTCATTTCAGAGGGCGGCGGAAACACAGTTATCTAATAGTGCCACGATTAAAGGTGCCGCGCAAGCATGCCTTGTCGCGCCGCAGTGCAGCGGGAACATTGCGGCCAAAGTACGATATGGGCTGAAGTCACGGTGACGTGCCAGCCCACAGTGTTACAGCTGCATCCGGCGACTAGCGGCTGCATTTGCAAGATGTTTTGGAAGTAGTGCTACAGCGCCGTCAGGCCGCTTCCCGCCCTCCAGGTTGGTCTTGCCACGACTGCGAGCGGAAACTGAACACCCGCTGTGAACGTTCGGAAAGTCCGCGGAGCTGTCGAAGCGACGATTCCTTTCGTCCGGCGCACCGGTTCGGAACGCGCTGCGCTTTGATGGGCTGCGCCAACCTACCCACCGCGCTTCCGGGATTGTCTTAGCCGTCCCAGCCCCCAGACCGCCAGACCCAATGCCAGCCCCCAGAAGGCCGCTCCGATCCCGAAGGCGGCGAGGCCTGACGCGGTGGTCACAAGGGTCATCGTCGCCGGGAAGCGCTGGTCGGGGGTGGCGAAGGCGGCAGTGAGGGCTCCCATCAGGGGGGCGAGGAGGGCGAGAGCCACGACGGCGGCGATCAGGGGGGCGGGGAGGGCGGCGAGGAGGCTTAGCACCGTGGGGCTGAGGAGGCCGAGGAGCACCCAGACCCCGGCATAGGCGAGGCCGACAATCCAGCGCTTGTCCTTGTCGGGGTGGACATCGGGGCCAAGGCAGATCGCGGCGGTGATGGCGGCCATGCTGGCGGTGTGGGCACCGAAGAAGGCGGTCAGGGCCGAGATCAGGCCGGTCACGGTCAGGGCGGGGGCCACGGGCGGCTCGTAGCCTGCGGCCCGCAAGGTCGCGAAGCCGGGGAGGTTCTGCGAGGCCATGGTCACGAGATACAAGGGCAGGCCGAGGCCGAGGATCACCGAGAGGCGGAATTCCGGCAGGACGGGGGTCAGGACGGGGGCGCTGAGGCGAAGGGTCGAAAGGTCGGCTCCGGTGAAGATCGCAAGGGCAATGCCGGTTGCAAAGGCGGCGAGGGTGGCCATTGCGGGGTTCCAGAGCCGGACGATCAGGAACACGGCGGCCATTGGGAGGATGAGGGCGGGAAGTGCCTCGGTGGCGGCGGCACCTTTCAGGCAGAAGGGGAGAAGGACACCCGCAAGCATGGCGGCGGCGATGGCGTCGGGGATGCGGGCGACGAGGGTTCCAAGCGGTCGGACGAGGCCGGTGGCGGCGATGAGGAGGCCTGCGGTGAGGAAGGCCCCCACAGCTTCGGGGAAGCTGATGCCTTGTGTGGCGGCGATAAGGGCAGCACCAGGGGTGGACCAGGCCAGCACCATGGGGATGCGGGCGTACCAGGAGAGCACGGCGGACCCCAGCGCCTTGCCCAAACTGATCGCGAGCAGCCAGCTTGCGGTTTGGTCAGGGGTCGCGCCGACGGCGGTCGCGGCGGCGAGGAGGATGGCGACCGAGGCGGCATAGCCCACGAGGGCCGCCACGGTTGCGGCCGATATCACTGAAAGCCGAATGGTCGCCTCCCTGCTGGTTCGGCGACTATTTCGTGCTGGCTGGGGGGTTGCAAGGAAAGAAAGGCGGCGACCCCGAGGGAGGAGGAGTGGGGCCGCCGCAAGGTCGGTTGCCCCGGGAGGAGGGTGGGGCACCCGATGGTGGTGGGGCCAAACGACCCCGAATGGACGGTGGGACCAAGCGGTCCCGAAAAGGGGGCGGCGGTGCCAGGGAGGAGGAGAGGCACCGCCGCAGGATCAGATGACCTCAGGGAGGAGGAGGAGATCACCGGATGCTTTGGGGCCGGATGGCCCCGGTAGAGGGGAGCGGCGATGCCAGGGAGGAGGAGGGCATCGCCGCTGATCGTTTCGGTCCCAGGGAGGAGGAGGGGACCTCACGAATTCTTACTTGCCGTAGGCGGCCTCGCGGGCGAGGTCGGGAATGCTGAGCCGGCTGATCCCGAGATCGGTCAGGTCGCGGTCAGACAGCCCGTTCAACTCGGCCACGGTGCGCTCATAGATCCGGCGCTGGTTGAGCGCGGTCACGACGCTGTCTTTCAGGGCCGCCAGGCGGTCGAAAAAGCCCTTGCGGGCGATGGTGGTGCTGTTCACATATGCCATGGTACTCAAGCCTCATCAGTTTCGTTGGCAGCATTCTGTCGCGCTGTTAGGGGTAACATGGACCCTATGCTGCAGATGCACAATACCGGGTGATCGCAATGCTGCCATGCAGCATCCGCATGGCTAAAATCACAGAATTGTCATGATTTTTGAAGCGCTTCGACGAATTTTTGAGCAAATGGTCAACGCGTCTTGCCCTTCTGCCTAAAGATCGCGACGTTAGTTTGAAACTTATGCGACGGGGGAAACAATGACGGTAGATCGGGATCAGGTGATGCGGGTTCTGGCGGGGGCCGCGCATCCCTCGGGCGGGGATCTGGTGAGCCGCGACATGATTCGCGCGCTGGCGGTCGACGGCGGTCTGGTGCGCTTTGTGATCGAGGCGGCAAGTGCCGAGGAGGCCCGCGCGCTGGGGGCGGCGCAGGCCGAGGCCGAGGCGCGGCTGAGGGCGCTACCTGGGGTAACGTCGGTTCAGGTGGTCATGACGGCGCATGGGCCGGTGGCGAAGCCACCGCCGCCCAGCCTGAAGATCGGCCAGCACCCGACACCGCAGCAGGGTGGGCCGCAGCGGATATCGGGGATCGACCGGATCATTGCCATTGCCTCTGGCAAGGGGGGGGTGGGGAAATCAACCGTGGCCTCGAACCTGGCGGTGGCCTTGGCACGGGCGGGGCGGCGGGTCGGGTTGCTGGACGCCGATATCTACGGGCCAAGCCAGCCGAAGATGATGGGGGTTTCGAAACGCCCCGCCTCGCCCGATGGCAAGATCATCGAGCCGCTCATCGCGCATGGGGTCACGATGATGTCGATCGGTCTGATGCTGAAGGAAGATGAGGCGGTGGTCTGGCGGGGGCCGATGCTGATGGGGGCCTTGCAGCAGCTTTTGGGGCAGGTGGCCTGGGGCAAGCTGGACGTGCTGATCATCGACCTGCCGCCAGGGACAGGGGATGTGCAGCTGACGCTTTGCCAGCGCACACATCTGACCGGGGCGCTGGTGGTCAGCACGCCTCAGGACGTGGCGCTGCTGGATGCGCGCAAGGCGCTGGACATGTTTTCGAAGCTGAAGACCCCGGTTCTGGGGCTGATCGAGAACATGTCGACCTATATCTGCCCCAACTGCGGGCACGAGGCGCATATCTTCGGCCATGGCGGGGTGGCGGCGGAGGCGGCAAAGCTGGACCTGCCGTTCCTGGGGGAATTGCCGCTGGCGCTGGAAGTGCGGGTTGCGGGGGACAGCGGCACGCCCATCGCTGCGGGTGAAGGTCCGCATGCCGAGGCCTACGCCCGTCTGGCCGCGCGGCTGGTGGCGGGCGGGATGGCGTGAGCGGATGTACGCGATCCTGCGTGTCTTGACGTGGACGACCGGCGGCATCGCAGCGGCCTTGGCGCTTGCGATCCTCTTCTGGCCGCTTCCGCATGGTATAGCTTCTGTCCGGGTGATCAAGCCTGATGTCGTATCGGCCGAGACTCGCCTTATCTATTCGGCGGGCGACCGTTTGACGTTCCGGGCTGCGAGGTTGCTGATGATGGAGGATCGACGCCGGGATGCTTCACGCCATGTCATTCATGCAGCGCTGGCTGCGCGGCTTGCGCTTTTCACGACAGAAGACCAGCGGTCGGCCTTCGTTGCGATGAACAGCTATCATGGTTTCGGACATCGTGACCTTTCGGCAATGACCGAAGCGTGCTTCGCAAAGCGCCCGACGGAATTGTCCCTCGCCGAAGCGGCAGAGCTTGCGGTCCGAGAGCGAGCGCCCGCAAAGTTCGCCCGGTCTGATGGGCAGGATGAGCTTCGGACCGCGCGGGATCGCTTGCTTCGGGATTTGGGTGAGCGAGGGCTGATCAGCCCGGCGCAGTTGGAGAGCGCAGTCTCCGTGCCGCTTGGGCAATGCTCTTGAGGCAATAGCAGGCACCTGCCGCAATCGCGACGCGAGCGGAATTCGTGGTCTGGGCATCGCTGGCTGCGTGTCGCGGGCGGGATGGCCTGAAAACTTTTGCGTAGGCGTCAGAACTTTCGGATCAGAAGTTTGGGTTGAATAAATACCAACCAGTTGGTATGTTTATTGAGCCAGAACGTATACCCGATTCTCAACAGGAGGTTCCGATGCTCGACGAAGCCGCGATCCAGACACGCCCTGACGACCGCGTGATGAAAGGTGTCATTCCCTATCTGGTGATCCCCGAAAAGGCCGCAGAGGCCGCCGACTTTTACATCACGGCGTTTGGCGGCAAGGACCTTGGCCGCATGCCGATGGAAAACGCGCCCGGTCAGTTCATGCATATCCAGATCGAGATCAACGGCGGCGCGCTGATGCTGACCGACTACGCCGACGTCGGCGTGAACAACAAAGGCGAGACACCGCTGCCGCGCGGCCACCTGCAGCTTGTCCTCGGCGATGGGCAGGCCTGGTGGGACCGGGCCGTTGCGGCGGGCTGTACCGTGGTCGCCCCTTACGAGCGCCAGTTCTGGGGCGATGACTGGGGGCTGATGATGGACCCCTACGGCATCCGCTGGGCGATCCTGCAACCCGGCCCGCAGGCCTGAAACGGAGGAAAGACCGATGACCAATTCCATTCGCACGTGCCTGTGGTTTCGCGACGGTCACGGACCCGAGGCCGCCGCCTTTTATGTCGGGCTGATCCCAGGCAGCCGCGTCGAACGCGTCTTCCGGTTCGACAACGGCATGGGTGACGCTTCGGTGACCGATTTCACCCTTGGCGGCGTCCCCTACCAGATCCTTGACGCCGGTCCGCACTTCACCCTGACCGAGGCGGTGTCGATCTCGGTCGAGACCGATGACCAGGCGGAGTCTGACCGGCTGTGGTATGCGCTGACCGCCGATGGCGGGCAGGAAAGCATGTGCGGCTGGCTTAAGGATCGCTACGGCGTGTCCTGGCAGGTCTATCCGCGACGGCTGACCGAGTTGACGATGAGCGATGACAAGGCCATTGCGGGCAAGGCCATGGCCGCGATGATGAAGCAGAAGAGGATCGACATCGCCGAAATCGAAGCGGCGGTGAAGGCCGCGCAGGCATGAGCGCCGAAGCGGAGATCAAGGAGCAGCTGGATGCCTGGGCGGCGGCGGTGCGCGGGCATGACATGGAGGGCGCCCTTCGCAACCGAAGCGCGGATATCGTCATGTTCGATGTGCCCGAACCGCTGCAGGCGCGGGGGATCGACGCCTACCGCGACACATGGAGGCTTTACTTCGGCGACGAGGGCTCGCGACGGTTCGAACTCCTTGAGACCCACATCGTCGCGGGCGAGGACGTGGCCTGGGTGCACGCCATCCTGCGCTGCACGACCGCAGACGAACCCGCGGGGCGGCTGACCATGGGTCTGCGCCGGATCGATGGGCGCTGGGTGGTCGAACACGAGCACCATTCCTTCCCCATCGCGCTGGATCAGCCGGGGTGAAGCGCCACAGAGAAAGGTTGACCGATGAATGCGCCTGAAAAGACCCGTGTCCCGCGGGGTGAGGCGCGCCAGCGTATACTGAACGCCGCAATGGACCTGATCCGCCGGCAGGGCTTCTCTGCGACGAGCGTTGATGATCTTTGCGCGGCGGCGGGGGTTACCAAGGGGGCGTTCTTCCATCACTTCGCCTCGAAGGAAGCGCTGGGTGTCGCGGTGGTCGACCATTGGACCGAAACGACCGGTGCGATGTTTGCAGCGCATGAGTACAACCGAAAACCCAATCCTTTGGACCGGGTTTTCGCCTATCTGGACTTGCGGCGTGCTCTGCTTGACATGCCGTTGCCCGAATTCTCCTGCGTGGCGGGCACCACTGTGCAGGAGACCTACCAGACCCATCCGGCGATCCGGTTGGCGGCGGAGGCGAGCGTCCGCTCGGGGGCCGCGCATGTCGAGGCGCATCTGGCCGCCGCACTTGCGGCCGATCCGGTGCCGGGCGTCACTGCCGAAAGCCTGGCGATGCAGTTTCAGGTCGCTGTGCAAGGCGGCATCGTCGTCGCCAAGGCGCTGAACGATCCACAAGCGGCGCGGGCGGCCATCGATCATCTGGAGCGCTATCTGCGGCTGCTCTTCAACCAGCCTGTCGCGCTGCGCTGAACCTGCGTGATTCGAATCACGGCTTACGGGAAATCATGGGAAATGGCCGGTTCCTGCTGGTCGGCTGCTCTGATTCCCGGCAGAAATCGATGAAGTTGCCTTTGCAACATGCCCGCAGCAGAGGGCCGGCAAGAATTCTTGGGACTTCACGGGAACGTCGGCCTCATTGTGGTAGGCACAAGATGTAGGGTCACCATGCGACAATGGTCCTACAAATTGGACTTTAGCGATGCAGGTGACCACCAAATCCTGCTTTCAGTACCCTTGTGACACAAGATGTCGGGCCCTTTCTCCCAATATTTCCCTTGCTTTCCCATGTAATCCCATGCACCTTCTCTTCACGACGATGCGATGGGCAGTGAACGGCAGGGGCGGCTTCAAGACCCCGAACAGGCGTAAGGCAGCTTCATACAGGCAGCTCCATTTCATCGGCGAACACAGATCCGGCGCGCGAGCGAGCAGACATCTCCCCCAGGTGGCGCGCGTAGCTGGACGCCCAGCGATGGGACAGCGGCGGATCGGGTAGTGGCAGCAACCCGATCCGCCTTTTTCATTTCATCGCACGGGCTCGTTTGGGTTTTGAGAAGGCCGCAAGGCGATGGCAGAGGCGTTCAGAGGCGAGTTCTACCAGAAGGTAGACGGGAAGGCCCGGGTGTCGATCCCGGCGGCCTTTCGCCGGATTCTGGAAACCGACGATCCCTCTCCGGCTGAAAACGCGCGGCCCCGGCTTTACATGGTCTATGGCGGCAAGGCGCGGACCTTCGTCGAATGCTACACCAAGCGCGGTGCGGACCAGCTGGCCCTGGACATCGAGGCGATGGAGATGGGGTCGGTCGATCGCATCCGTGCGGAACGCGAAATGATCAGCCGGTCGGTGATGGTCGAGATCGAGCCCGATGGCCGGATCGTCCTGCCCCAGAAGGTGCGCGAGAAGATGGGTTTTTCAGGCGACCTGCCAGCGGGGGCCGAGGCCGCCTTTGCCGGGTTCACCAACCGCTTCCGGCTTTACCGGCGCGAGGTCTATGAGGCCGAGCTGGCCGAGGATGACGAAGACGACACCGATCCCCTGACGCTTGTCGGGCGGCACAAGCGGACGGGGTAGCGCCATGAAGGGTCCGCTGCCCCGTAATTCTGCAACGGGTCGCCCTTTCCCTGATAACCCACATGTTCCGGTTCTGATCGAGGCGATCCTGAAGGAATGCGCGCCGATTGCGGGGGTCTGGCTGGACGGGACGCTGGGGGCCGGGGGCTATGCGCGCGCACTTTTGGAGGCCGGAGCGGCGCGGGTGATCGGCATTGACCGCGATCCGTTGGCCTTGCAGATGGCGGAAAGCTGGGCAGCACCTTATGGCGAACGGCTGCGGTTGATCCCCGGTACCTTTTCCGATCTCGATGCGCTGGCTGGTGAGGCCTTGGACGGGGTGGTCCTTGACCTTGGCGTGTCCTCGATGCAGCTGGATCAGGTGGAGCGCGGGTTTTCCTTCATGAAGGACGGCCCCTTGGACATGCGGATGAGCCAGTCGGGAGAAAGTGCGGCCGATCTGGTGAACACCGCCGAAGAGGGCGTGTTGGCCGATGTGCTTTACCACTATGGCGAGGAACGCGCCTCGCGACGGATCGCCCGTGCCATCGTGGCGGCGCGGGCCATCGAGCCGATAGCGACCACCGCAAAGCTGGCCGAGATCGTGGCCAAATGCCTGCCGCGCCCGAAGCCAGGGCAAAGCCATCCGGCGACCCGCAGCTTTCAGGCGATCCGGATCGCGGTGAACACCGAGTTCAGCGAGCTTGCCGAAGGGCTTGCCGCTGCCGAACGGGCGTTGCGCCCTGGTGGCCTGCTGGCGGTGGTGACCTTTCACAGCCTGGAAGACCGGATCGTGAAGCGGTTCCTGCAGCTTGCGAGCGGGCACGACCCCAACGCCAACCGTTATGCGCCCGCCAAGGTCGACACCGAGGCCCGGTTCGAGCTGGTCACCCGGCGCGCGTTGGCCCCCGATGAGGCGGAAATCGCCCGGAACCCTCGCGCGCGGTCGGCCAAGCTGCGGGTGGCGCGGCGGACGAGCGCGCGCGCGACAACCATTCCGACAGCCGACCTTGGCCTGCCCGAAATCCGACCGAAAGGACGCCGCTGATGCGCCCCTTGCTTTATGTCCTGTCCTTCTTCGCCCTGATCGCGCTTGGCTTCTGGGCCTACCGCGAGAACTATGCCACGCAAGCGGCGCTGAAAGAGGTCCAGGCACTGCAACGCCAGATCGTCGGTCTGCGGGAGGCGCTGTCGGTGCAGCGTGCCGAATGGGCCTACCTGAACCGCCCTGATCGTCTGCGCGAACTGGCGACCGCGAATTACGACCGCCTTGGTCTGTTGCCGATGGAGCCAAGCCAGTTTGGCCAGGCAGCTCAGGTTGCCTATCCGCAGGCACGCCTGCCCGACATCAATTTTACCACCGATATCCAGGGTACTGTCACCGAGGATGGTCTTTGATGCGCACGCCGCTTCGTCCCCTTGCCCGCATCCTTCTGGCCCGCCAAGAGGGCGAGAACCCCGATACGATCGAGAAGGAAAACCTGCGCCTTCGTCACGAGGCGATGCGCGAGAGGTCGCGCGGGCGGGCGCAGTTCCGGCTTTTGATCCTTTGTGCCAGTTTTGTCGTGGCCTTTGTCGCCATTGGCGCCCGCATGGGTCTGATGGCCGCAACCGAGCCGATGGAGCCGCGCGCCAGTGCTCCGGGGGCGGAAATCCTGGCCCAACGCGCCGATATCACCGACCGCAATGGCCGGATTTTCGCGACCAACATGACCACGCATGCGCTTTACGCGCATCCGAAGGTCATGGTCGACCCCAAGGGCGTGGCCAAGAAGCTTGCGGCGATCTTTCCCGAGCTGGATGCCAAAGCGCTGGAGCGCCGCTTTACCGATGGGCGAAGCTTCGTCTGGATCCGCAAGGTCCTGAGCCCCGAGCAGATGCAGAAGGTGCATGAGATCGGCGATCCGGGTCTGCTGTTCGGGCCGCGCGAAATGCGGCTTTACCCGAACGGGACGCTGGCGGCGCATGTGCTGGGCGGCACGTCTTTCGGGGCGGAAGGCGTGCATTCGGCCGAGGTGATCGGCACGGCGGGGATCGAGAAGGCGCTGGATGCCCGGCTGCGCGATCCCGCGCAGGGCGGCAAGCCCCTGACGCTGTCCATCGACCTGTCGGTGCAGGCGACGGTCGAGGAGGTTCTGTCCGCCGGTATGACCATGCTGAACGCCAAGGGTGCGGCGGCGATCCTGATGGATGCGCGGACGGGCGAGATACTCGCGCTGGCCTCGCTGCCGACCTTCGATCCGAACGACCGGCCCAATCCGCTGGTCGACAAGAACGCGGAAGCCGGCGACAGCCCCCTTTTCAACCGCGCGGTGCAGGGGGTGTATGAGCTGGGCTCGACCTTCAAGATCTTTGCGGCGGCGCAGGCGATGGAGCTGGATCTGGTGAACCCCGAGACCCTGGTCGATGCCAATGCGCCGATGATCTGGGGCAAACACCGGATCAAGGAATTCGAAGGCAAGAACTACGGACCACTTCTGTCGGTGACGGATGTGATCGCCAAATCCTCGAACGTGGGCACGGCACATATCGCGCTGATGATCGGGCCGCTCAGGCAGCAGGCGTTCCTGAAGTCGCTGGGCTTCTTCGAGCCGACGCCGTTGGAACTGGTTGAAGCGCCGGGTTCAAAGCCGCTGATCCCGAAGAAATGGCCGGAAATCGTGACCATCACCACCTCGTACGGGCACGGCATGTCGGCCAGCCCGATGCATCTGGCTGCCGCCTACGCAGCGATTGCGAATGGCGGTGTGGCGATCAAGCCGACGCTGCTGAAGAGGGAGGGTGCCACGACGGGTATCCGGGTGATGAGCGAGAAGACCGCGATGGAGGCGGTCAAGATGCTGCGCCGGGTCGTGACCGAAGGGACAGCCTCATTAGGCGAAGTGCCGGGCTATGAGGTTGCAGGCAAGACCGGGACCGCCGACAAGCCGAAGAAATCGGGCGGCTACTACGACGACAAGGTGATCAACACGTTCGCGTCGATGTTTCCGGCCTCGGACCCGCAGTACGTGCTGATCGTGACCCTGGATGAGCCTCTGGACACCACCCTGTCAAAAACCGGTCGCACGGCAGGTTGGACGTCGGTGCCGGTTGCGGCCGAGATCATCCGTCGCGTCGCACCGCTGATGGGTCTGCGGCCAAAGCTTGAACCTCCTGCGGTGGATGCGGTAACAGCCGCGAGCAACTGACGGGGGCGGACATGGTGGCGCGCGCGATACGGCTTTCGGACCTCGGGCTTACGGCCCGGGCCGGACGCGATCCGGCGCTGTCGGGGGTGACCGCCGACAGCCGGGCGGTGCGCGCCGGGATGCTGTTCGCCGCGTTGCCGGGAACGGCGACGCATGGCGCGCGGTTCATCGCAGGGGCCGTGGAGCAGGGGGCTTCGGCGATCCTAACCGACGCGGAGGGCGCGAAGCTGGCGGCCGAAGGGCTGGCTGATACGGATGTGGCGCTGGTGGTCGCCGAAGACCCTCGTGCCGCTTTGGCCTGTGCGGCGGCGCTGTGGTTCGGCCGGCAGCCCGAGACGATGGTCGCGGTGACCGGGACCAACGGCAAGACCTCGGTCGCGACCTTCACCCGGCAAATCTGGGCGGCGCTGGGACGTGAGGCGATCAACATCGGCACGACCGGGATCGAGGGGGCGTGGTCCGCGCCCTCCAGCCACACGACGCCGGATGCGGTGACGTTGCAGAAGCTGCTGGCGGCGGCGGCAACGGGTGGGGTGACCCATGCGGCGATGGAGGCCTCGAGCCACGGGATCGACCAGCGGCGGCTGGACGGGGTGCGGCTGGTGGCGGCGGCGTTCACCAACCTGACGCAGGATCATCTGGATTATCACGGCACGATGGCGGCCTATTTCGAGGCGAAGGCGCAGCTTTTCACCCGGCTTTTGCCCGATGACGGGGTGGCGGTGGTGAACCTTGACGGTGCGAAGGGCTCGGAGATGGCCGAGCTGGCGCTGGCGCGGGGGTTGCGGGTTCTGACGGTGGGTAAGGGGCAGGGGGCGGACCTGCAGATTGCCGCGATAAGGCCGGATGCGACGGGGCAGGAGGTGCGGTATCTGTGGCAGGGCCGGGCGTTCCAGACCCGGCTTGGGCTGATCGGGGCGTTTCAGGCCGAGAATGTGGCGGTGGCGGCTGGACTTGCCATTGCCGCCGGTGACGCGCCCGAAGCGGTGCTGGCCGCATTGCCCCGCCTGACCGGGGTTCGGGGCCGGATGCAGCTGGCCGCGACCCGGCGGAACGGGGCGGCGGTCTATGTCGATTACGCCCATACGCCCGATGCGATTGAGACGGCGCTGAAGGCGCTGCGCCCGCATGTGATGGGCCGGATCATCATCGTCTTTGGTGCGGGTGGTGACCGGGATCGGTTGAAGCGCCCGCTGATGGGGGCTGCGGCCCAGGCCCATGCCGATGTGCTTTACGTGACCGACGACAATCCCCGGACCGAAGAGCCCGCGTCGATCCGCGCCGCGATCATGGCGGCCTGCCCCGAGGCGCATGAGGTCGGCGACCGGGCCGAGGCGATCCTGCGGGCGGTGGACGCCCTGTTGCCGGGCGATGCGCTGCTGATCGCGGGCAAGGGCCATGAGAGCGGCCAGATCGTCGGGACGGACGTCTACCCGTTTGACGATGTCGAACAAGCCTCGGTCGCGGTTGCGGCGCTGGATGGAGTGATCTGATGGCGCTTTGGACCTCAGCGGATGCACAGGCCGCAACGGGTGGTCGTCTGACGGCCGAGTGGCAGGCAGACGGCGTTTCCATCGACACGCGGACGCTGCAGCCCGGTGACCTGTTCGTCGCGCTGAAGGACGTGCGGGACGGGCATGACTTTGTCGCTGCCGCCTTGGCCAAGGGTGCCGCTACGGCGCTTGTTTCGCATATCCCCGATGGGGTGTCAGAGACAGCACCGCTTTTGATCGTTCCCGACGTCCTGAAGGCGCTGGAGGCTTTGGGGGCTGCGGCTCGCGCGCGCACCAAGGCCCGCGTGGTCGGGATCACCGGGTCGGTTGGCAAGACCTCGACCAAGGAAATGCTGCGGGCGATCCTTGCAGGCCAAGGCAAGACCCACGCCGCTGAGGCGAGCTACAACAACCACTGGGGCGTGCCGCTGACGCTGGCGCGGATGCCCGCGGACGCCGATTTCGCGGTGATCGAGATCGGCATGAACCACCCGGGCGAGATCGCTCCGCTTGCCCGGCTGGCGCAGTTGGACGTCGCGATGATCACCACGGTCGCGCCTGCGCATCTTGAGGCTTTCGAAAGCGTTGAAGGCATCGCCCACGAGAAAGCTGCAATCTTGGACGGCCTTCTTGCGGGCGGCACGGCGATCTTCAACGCCGATCTGAACACCACGCCGATCCTTGCTGCCAAAGCGCGGGCCGTCGGAGCGCGTCTCGTCAGTTTCGGGACCGTTGAGGCCGCCAACTGGCGCATGATCGACGCACGCCTCTCTGACCATGCGACTGTCGTCCGCGCCAGCCGCGACAGTGTGCCCCTGCTTTTCAAGGTCTCCGCCCCCAGTCGCCATTTCGCGTTGAACGCACTAGGCGCTCTGGCTGTGGCCGAGGCGCTGGGGGCCGACCCGATGATCGCGGCGCATGATCTTGGCCGCTGGGTCCCCCCACCGGGCCGGGGCCAGCGGGAACGCATCCTTCTGGATGTGGTCGAGGAGACGTTCTTCGACCTGATCGACGACGCCTTCAACGCCAACCCGGCCTCGATGGCGGCGGCGCTGGACGTGTTGATCGCCGCGAAACCCACCGATGGTATCGGGCGGGTTGGTGGCGGCCGCCGGATCGCGATCCTTGGCGACATGCTGGAGCTTGGCCCGACCGAGACGGCGTTGCACGAGGCCATCGCCCGCCATCCGGGGCTTTCGGCCATCCACCTGATCCACTGCGTCGGCCCCCGGATGCGGGCGCTGCATGCGGTGCTTCCGCGCGGCCAGCGGGGCGAATGGGTCGAGACCGCCCCGGAACTGGCTGCGCGGACCCGCAGCCTGATCGATGCGGGCGACATTCTTCTCGTCAAAGGCTCCAAGGGGTCGAAAGTCAGCCTGGTCGTTGACGCCTTGCGGAAAATGGGGCAGGGCGCGCTGCCGAAAGAAGGGACTGTGTAAATGTTTTACTGGCTTGCCGAGTTCGCGGATGGTGGCGGCGTCTTCAACCTCTTTCGCTACATTACGGTTCGCGCGGGCGGGGCTTTCTTCACCGCCCTGATCTTCGGCTTTATCTTCGGACGGCCCCTGATCGACTTCTTGCGCCGCAAGCAGGGCAAGGGCCAGCCGATCCGCGACGACGGGCCGCAAAGCCACCTCGCCAAGGCGGGCACCCCCACGATGGGTGGGCTGCTGATCCTGTCGGCGCTGATGGTCTCGACCCTGCTGTGGGCGCGGCTTGACAATCCGTTTGTCTGGATCGTGATCCTTGTCACCCTGGCCTTCGGGCTGATCGGCTTTGCCGACGACTATGCCAAGGTGACCAAGCAGACCACCAAGGGCGTGTCGTCGCGCGTGCGGATGGGGTTGGGCCTGGTGATCGCGGCCCTTGCCACCTATGCCGCCTCGCAGTTTCACCCGGCCGAGTTGACGAACCAGCTGGCCTTTCCGTTCTTCAAGGATGCGCTGCTGAACCTGGGGGTCTTCTTCGTGCCGTTCGGCATGATCGTGATCGTCGGCGCGGCCAATGCCGTGAACCTGACCGACGGGCTGGACGGCCTGGCGATCATGCCGGTGATGATCGCGGGCTCGACACTGGGCGTCATTGCCTATGTCGTCGGCAACTCGAACTTCACCGAGTACCTCGACGTCCACTATGTTCCGGGTACTGGCGACCTTGTGGTCTTCGCCTCGGCCCTGTTCGGGGCGGGACTTGGGTTCCTGTGGTACAACGCGCCCCCGGCGGCGGTCTTCATGGGCGATACCGGATCGCTGGCGCTTGGCGGCGCCCTTGGCGCCATCGCCGTCTGCACCAAGCACGAGATCGTGCTGGCCATCGTCGGCGGCCTGTTCGTGGTCGAGGCGCTGTCGGTGATCATCCAGGTCCTCTATTACAAGCGCACCAAGAAGCGCATTTTCCTGATGGCCCCGATCCACCACCATTTCGAAAAGAAGGGCTGGGCCGAGCCGCAGATCGTGATCCGCTTCTGGATCATCAGCCTGATCCTGGCGATGATCGGGCTGGCGACGCTGAAGGTGCGGTGAAGGGGCCAAGGGCCTTCGTCTTGTGCGGCGGGTCTGATCCAGCCTAAGCTGCCCCGCAAACGCCATCCGGGTTTGCGATGCACCGAAAGATGAACCTGACGGCGGAACTGGTGGCCCGCGTGCCGCCCTATGAGGGCCCGCCGCTGGCGATGGGTGGCAAGCGAGAGCCCGCGCAGGAAGATGACCATGTCGCGACCTTTGCGCGCCTGATGGCCACTAGGCCCGCCGATCGCGAGCTCTGGATCTTTGCCTATGGGTCGCTGATCTGGAGGCCGAGCTTTGCGCATGACGGGGAAACGGTCGCGCTGGTCCATGGCTGGCACCGGGCCTTCTGCCTGGGTTGGATGCGGTCGTTCCGGGGCTGTCCTGACCGGCCTGGCCTGATGATGGCGCTTGATCGGGGTGGGTCCTGCAGGGGGATTGCGTTCCGATTGCCCAGCGGTCAGATGGAAGAGCACCTGATGGCGGTCATCCGGCGCGAGTTGCCGTTCAAAGTCTCGGGGATGGAGGCGCGGTGGCTGCGCGGTTACACGCCGGATGGCCCGCGCGACATGATCGGCTTTCCGGTGAACCGGCGGGCGGTGGACTATGTCTCTGGCGTGAGCGAAGAGGCGGTTGTGTCGATGCTTGCAACCTCGGCGGGTCCGGCGGGAACGATGGCCGAATACCTCGCCTCGACCGTGCAGCACCTTGAGGATCGCGGTGTCCATGACCGCTACCTTTGGCGGATGCAAGCTCTGGTCGCCCAGCGGATCGCCGCTACCTGAGCGCGCCGGGGGGGCGACGATCCGACCGTTCGGCGCGGCTTTGCCGAAGCGTTTGTTGGAAATGAGGTAAATCCACTCAATCCTTGCGAGAGAACGGCTGGTCCCATACTAGGTTACCAAGCCCAAGCAATGGCGCTTTGCGCCAAAAGCGACATCAGGATTTTGCGGAAACGAAGTGCCAGGACCGGAAGCCATGACACCTGTTTCAAACTCTTTGGCAAGCAAAGCGGCCAGTCCGGACCTTGCAACGCTTATGCAGCAAAGAGAGCAGATGCTGGCAGACCGCAGGGCTGCACTTCTGGCGGACTGCGAAGGGATTTTCCTTCGCCTGCAAAGCGCGGACGGCGATGCAGCCATGGCGCTGCGGGACGATCTTGAGCGGGGACACCAGCAGGTGGCCGAATACGACCGGCGGCTTGCAAATCTTGCGGACGACATAGCGGACTACTTGGGCCAGCGCGCCGAAATTGACCAGCTGCTGGCTAACGCGGCTATGACGACTGGCTTCCTGGCGCTGGGCCGCTTGTCGGATGCCAGAGCGTCGCTTGAAGCCGGAGATTATTCTCTGGCGGATCAGATCTTTGCCGAGCTTGCGGCGATGAACAGCGGTCCGGCGGATCAGGCCGCAGGTCTTGCCTATGGGCAGGGGCTTGTCGCCGAGGAAGAGGTGCGCTGGTCTGATGCCGCGCGCCATTACGCTGCTGCTGCCCGGCTGAATCCGGGGGTGAGCTCGTTGCACAAGGCCCGGGTGTTTGCCTGTCTGTCCGGCGATCTGACGGCGGCGTTTCGGTTCGGGCAAGGTCTTATGGTCTTGGCCGAGACCTCTGGCACGGTCGAAGATAGGGCCTTCGCGATGAACCAGCACGCCCTGACCCTTGAAGCACAAGAGCGCTATCCCGAAGCCGAGGGAATTTTGCGCAAGGCGCTTCTGGCTGGGCGCACCAAGACCAGAGAGTCAAATCCCGATCACGCGAAATACCTTGCCAACCTCGCGCGGGTGCTTGAGGCGCAGGATCGCGCCGCCGAGGCCGAGGCGCTTTACCGCAAAGCGCTGGAGATCACCCGGACCACCCTTGGCGAAGCGGATCCCGACTATTGCGCCCGGCTGAACGGTCTGGGGGCGGCACTTCAGGCGCAGGACCGCGATGCCGAGGCCGAGCAAGTCTACGTCAAGGCGCTGGATTTCGCGCGCCGCAGGACGGGATCGCCGCATCCCGTCCATGTCGAATGCCTGACCGGCCTCGCGCAACTGGCCGAAAAGCAGAAGCGCTTTACCGAAGCCGAAGACTACTACCGCATGGCGCTGAAGATTGACCGCGGCACTATCGGCAAGACGCATCCCGACCACGCCACCCGGCTTTGCGGACTGGCCGAAGCGGTACGGGCGCAACGGCGACTTCCCGAGGCCGAGGCTCTGTTTCGTCAGGCGCTGGAGATCGACCGCGCCACGATTGGCCTTGAGCATCGGGACTACGGGGCAGGCCTGAACAACCTTGCGGGCGTGGTCGAAGCGCAAGGGCGCTATGCCGAGGCCGAAAAGCTGTATGCAGCCGCGCTTGATATCTGCCGTAGGACCTTGGGTGATTTGCATCCGGGGACGCTGAAGGTGGCCAGGAACTTCCTTGCGATGATCACGGCCCATCTTCCGGCATCTGCCCATCAGCCCTCTGTGATGGCGCTTTGGGTCGCCGGACAGCAGGGGATACCAGCATTCCGGAGCTGAGATAGCCTCTCGTGGCCGGTCGGGCACTGCGATCCGGGTATCGCTGAAGACAATTGCGCCGTGTCGATCGGGCAATGCGTCGAGCGGGCAAGCGAATGGCGCCGAATCGTCGAGGCCTGCCCCTGGTCAAGGATCGGGACAGTTTGCTCCCGTCCAGGTAGATTTCGGGGAAGATGTCAGCCGATGCCCGGTTTCGAACACTGCGATGAAAGAAGCCGCCTCTGCGGGAAACAGTGCTGCCGCCTTTCATGATTTAAACACAGTTTGGTTAATATGTGTGCATATTGTGGCATCATTTCTCGTGCCAGTTTAGCAATCGGAGGAAGAGTGATGGGAACAGTCTTGGTGCCAAAGAGTCACTGGATCACGATTTGTAGCTTTGTTGTGCTGATGCCCTGTGTTGCGGCGGCACAAGAGGCGTGCACCACCTATACCGTGCAGGACGGCGACACGCTGGGGTCGATCGCTCAAGCGGCCTATGGGTCATTCAACTATCAGATGATTTTCAACGCCAACCGCGAAGCGATCGCCGACAATACCAGCAGCCTGCCTGCCGGGCTGCAACTTGTTCTGCCTTGCGAGGACGGCCGCCTGACTGCGGACTCGGAATTGAGCGCAGTGATGGAAACCGAGACCGAGAAACAAGAGGCGACGCGGGACGAGACCCGCCCCTATCAGCCTGCCATGAAGATTGTCACCGCAAATGACTGGAAGCCCTTCACCGACGAAGCCATGCCGGGCGGTGGCATTTACGTGCGTATGGCGACAACGGCCATGAACCGTGGCGGCAATGATCGCGACTACAAGATCGCCTATGTCGATGACTGGGATGCGCATATCGAAACGCTTCTGCCGACCAAAGCCTTCGACATCTCGATCGCTTGGTCCAAGCCCGACTGCTCGAAGATTGATCTGCTGGGCGAATCCTCGGTCAAGATGTGCACCGAATTCGAATGGAGTTTGCCGGTCTACGAGGTTGCCTATTCCTATCATACGCTGGTCGACAGTCCCTATGCGAATGCGCGCGCGTTCTCGGACTATGAAGGCGCTCGGATCTGCCGTCCGGAGGGCTGGCCGTTAAGCAACCTTGAAGTCGAAGGCCTGTCCGAGCCGGTCGTCACCTTCTTCCAGCCGAAGACCCCGATGGAATGCGCCGAGATGCTACTGGCCGGTGAGGTTGATCTTTACACGATCGAACTTGAAACCTCGATTGCCAACTTCGAAGCCCTTGGCGCGTCGGACAAGGTGGTGCTGAACCCCGCGATCACCTCGTTCAACACCCACCATTTCGTGACGCACAAGTCGAACCCGCGTGCAACCGAGTACATCGCCATGCTCGACGCTGGCATCCAGGAGATGCGTGAGTCGGGTGAGTGGTATGATATCGTCGCCACCGGACTGGCGGAGTACAACAAGACCGTGAACTGATCCCTGGGGTATTCGAAGCAATCCCGGAGGGCTACTATCTGGCGGTCGGACGGCCCCGCAGGAGTGTATCGGTCGGCGGCTGGTGCGGGGATCAGGATCGGCGTCTGACGCCGGGGTGGTGAGCGTTCGGAGATCTCCACGCGCGGACGCGTGCAATGTTGGCCCGCAACCCATTGGAAGTCCTGGGCGAGCGATGGCGTGCCTGACCTCGACGCCCGGTCCCCCTTTTCCTTTCCTTCATCCTCCCCTATCCCTGTTCGGATGAGGGAATGGGGGCAGTCATGATCCCGGTGCAAGGCTACACGGGTTCGAAGGTGGCGGTCCTTGGCCTTGGGCGGTCCGGCCTTGCGACGGCGACCGCCTTGCAGGCCGGCGGGGCGGAGCCCCTGCTTTGGGACGACAGTCCGGAAGCCCGCACGACGGCGGAGGCCGAGGGGTTCACCCTGACCGATCTTACCCGGAACGCGTCGCTGGAGGGGGTGGTCTGCCTGGTGACCTCACCCGGCATCCCGCATCTTTTCCCCGCGCCGCACCCGGTCATTGCCCGGGCGCTGGAGGCGGGGGTGCCGGTCGACAACGACATTGGCCTCTTTTTTCAATGCGCTGCGTCGGACGAATGGGCCGAGATGGAGACCCCGCCGAAGGTGGTGGCGGTGACCGGCTCAAACGGCAAGTCGACCACGACGGCGCTGATCCACCACATCCTCGAGGTGGCCGGTCGCCCAACCCAGATGGCGGGGAACATCGGCAAGGGGGTCCTGTCGATCGATCCGCCGCAGGACGGCGAGGTGGTGGTGCTGGAGCTGTCCAGCTACCAGACCGAACTGGCCCGGGCGTTGACGCCGGATGTGGCGGTCTTCACCAACCTGTCGCCCGATCACCTGGACCGGCACGGCGGAATGGGGGGATATTTCGCCGCGAAATCAAGGCTGTTCATGCTGGGCGGGCCGGACCGGGCGGTCATCGGGGTGGATGAGGTCGAGGGCCGGTTTCTGGCGGGGCAACTGGCGCAAGGGGCGGCAGATGACCGGGTGATCCGGGTATCGTCGGGGCAGAAGCTGGAGGGTTTCGGCTGGTCGGTCTTTGCCCGCAAGGGGTTTCTGTCCGAGTGGCGGAAGGGCAAGCAGGTCGCCTCGATTGATTTGCGTGACATCAAGGGGTTGCCGGGCGCGCATAACCACCAGAACGCCTGTGCGGCCTATGCCGCCTGCCGGTCGTTGGGACTGGCGCCGAAGCTGATCGAGGGGGCTTTGCACAGTTTTGCCGGGTTGCCGCACCGCAGCCAGTTGGTCGGGGAGCGGGGCGGGGTGCGGTTTGTGAACGACAGCAAGGCCACGAATGTGGACAGTGCCGCCAAGGCCTTGCAGGCCTTTGCAAAGATCCGCTGGATCGCGGGGGGGCTGGGGAAGGACGGCGGGATTACGGGGCTGAAACCGTACCTGGCTTCGGTCGCAAAGGCCTATCTTATCGGCCATTCGGCGCGGGACTTTGCGCTGCAGCTTGGTGAGACGCCGCATGAAATCTGCGAGACGATGGAGCGGGCGGTGGCGCGGGCAGCAGAGGAGGCGGAACCGGGGGACGTGGTGCTGCTGGCCCCGGCCGCGGCGAGTTTTGACCAGTATCCGAACTTCGAGAAGCGGGGCGAGGACTTCACGGCGCGGGTAAAGGCGCTGCTGGACGGGTGACCTGAGCTCCGTCTGTTGACAGGCTGATACGGCGACGATTTCGGCGTCCGCAATCTGTCTTCTTTGCGTTTCCCTCTTCTACGCGCGAAAGACATTTACTGCTTTAACCAACCACCGAAAATCGGTCTGCGGCCCCTCCTCGTTCGACTTCGTCTCCTCGTCGGAGGGGCCCGAGTCGTCGGAGGGGGCCGAGCGATGAGTGCACGAAGTGCATCGAAGAGCGGTCCATCAGACCTTCAGAAGCCTGCCACCCTCGTCCGCTGAGGCTTCGGCCTGGTCGAGGAGGCGCTGCAGGGCGGCGCCACGGGCGAAATCGGGCTCAGCGGCACCTTCCCCGCGGATCGCAGCGATGAAGCGCTGGTAGACCGTGGGGACAGGGGGGCAGTCGACCTCGGCCCAGGTGCCGGTATGGATGTTCTGGCCAAGGCAGGCGCGAAGCCGGCTGACCTGGTTTTCGAACGACACCTCGATGCCGCCGGTCAGGCCGTAGAGGCGCAGGCGCAGGTCGTTGAGATGGCCGGTGGCGAAACGGGTGGCGGCGACGGTGCCAAGAGCACTGTTGGCCAGGCGGACCTGCATCGTGGCGCTGTCGTTGGCGTCAAGCGTGTACTCTCCGATCTTGCCACCGGGGGCCTTGTCGAAGGTCTGGAGCAGGCAGGACACTTCGGTCGCGGCCATGCCCGCGGCGAAGGTCGCGAAGTCGAGAATATGGATGCCGACATCGCCCAGAACGCCCTTCGACCCATGCGCGGTGGACAATCGCCAGAGCCACTGGGATTCCTTGTCCCAGTGCCCCCAGGCGGGCTGGGTGAGCCAGCTTTGCAGATACGAGGCCTCGAAATGCCGGATGGGGCCGATGGCCCCGTCACGGACCATTTCGGCGGCCCGCTGGAGGGCGGGAACGTTGCGGTAGGTGAGGTTGACCATGTTGACGACGCCCGCCTTGGCGGCGGCGGTGGCCATTTCCTCGGCATGGGCGGCGTTGGTGGCGAGGGGTTTCTCGCACAAGACATGCTTGCCGGCGGCTAGGAAGGGCAGGGTCGTGGCATAGTGGGCGGCGTCGGGGGTGACGTTGGTGACGGCGTCAAATTCGCCCCAGGCGAGGGCGTCCTGAACCGAGGCAAAGCCGTTCGGGATGTTGTGGGTATGCTGGAAGGCGGCGAGCCCTTCAGGGCGGGTGTCGATCCCGGCGACAAGGGTGACGCCGGGGATGGCGGCAAAGTGCTCGGCATGGTGCTTGGCCATGCCGCCGGTGCCGAGGATGAGAAGGCGGACGGGTTGCATCAGCGGAAACCCTCTTCGCCGTCGTGATGGAGGCGGGGGCCGCGTTCTTCAAGCGGTTCCAGCGTCTTGCCCATGGGGCGGTTCGGGGCATCGGTCGGGTCGGCGAGCCTGGCTTCGGGGTTGAACGCCCAGCGGACGGCGTTCGCGATGACTTTCTGCACCAGCGGCTGGTGGTAGGTCGGGTAGGTTTCATGCCCGGGGCGGAAGTAGAAGATGTTGCCTGCCCCGCGCCGGTAGGTGAGGCCGGACCGGAACACCTCGCCACCCTGGAACCAGCTGACGAAGACGGTTTCCAGCGGTTCGGGGACGCCGAATGGCTCGCCGTACATTTCTTCGTATTCGATCTCGAAATGGTCGGGGATGCCGCGGGCGATGGGGTGCTGGCGGCTGGTCACCCAGAGGCGTTCCCGTTCCCCGGCTTCGCGCCAGGAGAGGTTGCAGGGCGCGCCCATCAGGCGTTTGAAAGGTTTCGAGAAATGGGCGGAGTGCAGGAAGATGACGCCCATGCCTGCCCAGACCGCCTCGGTCACCCGCTCGACGATCTTGTCGTCGACGTCGCCATGCGCGGCATGGCCCCACCAGATCAGGACATCGGTTGCGGCCAGTTTCGCCGGGGTCAGGCCGTGTTCCTTGTCCTGCAATGTGACGGTCGTGGCCTTGATGCCGTCTTCGCGGTTCAGGGCCTCGGCAATGGTGCCGTGCATGGTCATGGGGTAGACCTCGGCCACCACCTTGTTCTTTTGCTCATGCACGTTTTCGCCCCACACGGTGACGCGGATGGTCATGGGTAGTCTCCTTCAAGCGCGCCTGTGCGGCGCAGGTCGGGCTTCAACGGATCGGTTTGCCGTCCGCATCGAAGCGGTGGAGGTTTGCGGCCTGGGGGGTGAGCGCAACAGTTGCGCCCACCGCAATGGCGGCCTTGCCGGGGCGGCGGACGATGATGGGTTCATCGCTGCCGATCTCGACGAAGATGAAGTGGTCGGAGCCGAGGTCTTCGACATGGAGAACCTCGCCCGACCAGGGGCCGGTTGTGGTGACGTCGATATGTTCGGACCGGGCGCCAAGGGTGGTGCAGTTGTGGGCTTCGGCGAATTTCCCGGTCAGGAAGTTCATCTTCGGGCTGCCGATGAAGCCCGCGACAAAGGTGGAGTTCGGGCGTTCGTATAGTTCGGCCGGGGAGCCGACCTGTTCCAGCCTGCCATCGCGCAAAACGGCGATGCGGTCGGCCAAGGTCATCGCCTCGACCTGGTCATGGGTGACGTAGATCATCGTCACGTTTGACATCGAGTGGTGAAGCTTGGCGATTTCCAGGCGGGTCTGGACGCGGAGGGCGGCGTCGAGGTTCGACAGGGGTTCATCAAAGAGGAAGACGCGCGGGTCGCGGACAATGGCGCGGCCGATGGCGACACGCTGGCGCTGGCCGCCGGAAAGCTGCTTTGGCAGGCGGTCAAGGAGGTGGTCGATCTGGAGGAGTTTGGCAGCGGCTTCGACGCGTTTCCGGATCTCTTCGGGGCTGGTTTTGTCCAGCTTCATCCCGAAGGCCATGTTGTCGTAGACCTTCATGTGCGGGTAAAGCGCATAAGACTGGAACACCATGGCGATGCCGCGCTTGGACGGGATCAGGTTGTTCACCCTTTCCCCGTCAAAGAGCATGTCGCCGGTGGTGATCTCTTCCAGCCCCGAGATCAGGCGCAGAAGTGTGGACTTGCCGCAGCCCGAAGGCCCGACGAAGACCATGAACTCGCCCCTCTCGATCGTGAGGTCGATGCCCTTGATCACCTGGACGGCGCCGTAGGACTTGGTGACGGATTTCAGTTCGATCTTTGCCATGATGTCAGCCCTTCACGCCGCCCGCGGTCAGACCCGCGACGATTTTGCGTTGGAAGATGAGAACGAGGATGATCAGGGGCACGGTCACGATGACCGAGGCCGCCATGATCGGACCCCAGGGGATTTCCTGCTGGCTTGCGCCGGAGAGAAGGCCGATGGCCACGGGCGTGGTGCGCGTGGTTTCCGAACTGGTGAAGGTCAGCGCGAACAGAAACTCGTTCCAGGCGCCGATGAACGCCAGAAGGCCGGTCGTCACCAGTGCGGGCCAAAGGAGTGGCAGGAAGACCTTGGTGATGATGATCCAGGGGGTGGCGCCGTCGACGATGGCGGCTTCCTCGATCTCGACGGGCAGGTCGCGCATGAAGGTGGTCAGCACCCAGACGGTGAAGGGCAGGGTGAAGATCGTGTAGGACAGGATCATCGCCCAGGGGGTGTTGAAGATGCCGAGGAAGCGGATCAGCTCGAAGAGGCCCGCAAGGACGGCGATCTGGGGGAACATCGACACGGCGAGGATCAGCATCAGCAGAAGGCCACGCCCCCGGAAGCGGACCCGTGCCAGCGCGTAGCTGGCGGTGACCGCAAGGAAAAGGGCGAAGGTCACGGTGAGGGTGGCGATGAAGACCGAGTTCCAGATCGAGCGGAGGAAGTTCTTCCCGCCCAGCACGGCTTCGTAGTTCGCCAAGGAGAAGACCTTGGGCCAGTAGTTGACTTTGAAAAGCTCGGTCCCGGTCGAGAAGGACGTGACCAACGCGTAGTAGAACGGGAAGACCGAGAAGACGACGATCACCAGGACAAGCGCGTAAAAGCCGATGGTCGAGAGAAGTTTTTGCGCGGTCATTTCTGGCCCTCCCCCGAGAGATCGACCTTGCCCAGCCAGATATAGGCCGAGACGAAAAGCGCGATGATGGCGAAGAGCAGGGTGGATTGCGCCGCGCCATAGGCGAACTTGTCGAAGTCGATCATGTTCTCGCGGCTGATCACCGACATGGTCTTGGTGGCGGCGGAGTTCGGGGTCAGCACATAGACGAGGTCGAAGATCCTGAGCGCGTCGAGCATCCGGAAGATGATCGCGACGGCAAGGGCGGGGCGGATCAGCGGCAGGGTGATCTTGAAGAACACCTTGACCGGGTTCACCCCGTCGATTTTCGCCGCCTCATAGATGTCGCGGGGGACCATCTGCAGACCGGCAAGGATCAGCAGCGCCATGAACGGCGTGGTCTTCCAGATGTCGACGATGAGGACAGCTTGCATCGCGGTATCGGCGGACGCGGTCCAGGCGATTTTCTGGCTGATGAGACCAAGGTTCAGCATGATGTCGTTGATGATCCCGAACTGGTCATTCAGCATCCAGGCCCACATCTTGGCGGAAACGATGGTGGGAATGGCCCAGGGGATCAGGATCGCGGCCCGCACCAGGCCCCGGCCCCGGAATTCGGCGTTCAGGACCAGGGCCACGATCAGGCCCAGGATCGTTTCGAAGAAGACCGAGGTGAAGGCGAAGCGCACCGTGTTCCAGACCGCGTTCCACCAGGCCGGATCGGCCAGCGTTCCGCGCCAGACCCAGCGGCCGCTGTCAAGGATGCGCAGCGAGAGGTAGTTGTCGAAACCGATGAATTCCCCGCCGTAAAGGTCGGACAGCGTGGTGTCGGTCAGCGAAAACCAGATCGTGCGCAGAAGCGGCCAGGCGGCCACGCAGAACAGCGCCGTCAGCATCGGTGCGATGAACCAGAATGCTGCACGCTGGCGTTGTTGCGAGAGGCTGAGCCCCCCGTCATTTGTTGTCATGATACCCTCCCCTGTCGGATCCCCCCTCGGGCCCGGTTAGAAAGGACGGGCGGCACCGGTAAATCGGCGCGCCGCCCGCCCCGTGGGGTCAGTCAGGTCCGGGAGGACTTACCAGCCCGACCCCTTGATGTCCGTCAGTTCGATCTCAAGCAGTTCCAGATTCTCGGCGGCAGACCCGGTGCCCGAAAGCGTGTTGTGGACGGCCGACCAGAACTTGGCCGAAACCTCGTTGTATTTGCCCAGGGTCGGAGCAGAAGGCCGCGGTACCGCGTTCAGGAACACCTCTTTCCACTGCGGGATGATCGGCTGTGCGGCAGCGATGTCAGCATCGTCATAAAGCGAGATGATCGTGGGCAGGTTCGATTCGTTGATCGCGCGCTGCTTCTGCGCCTCGGGTCCGCCAAGATAAAGCGCCAGGCTGATCGCTGCTTCCTGCTTGGTCGAATACTTCGACACCGCGACGTTCCAGCCGCCCAGCGTTGCTGCCGAAGTGTTGCCTTCGCCGCCAACCGGTAGTGGTGCGACGCTGAAAAGCCCTTTCACTGCCGAGTCGTCGCCATTGCCGAGGCCGTAGGCATAGGGCCAGTTGCGCATGAAGACCGCGTTTCCGGTCTGCCAGACGCCGCGGGCTTCTTCTTCCTGATAGGCGAGCACACCATCCGGGCTGATCGTGCCGACCCAGCCCTTGACGGTTTCAAGCGCTGCAACGGCGTTTTCGTTGTTGATGCTGATCGTGCCGTCAGCTTCGACGATCTGACCGCCGCCGAACGACTTTACCCATTCCAGCGCGTTGCAAGTCAGGCCTTCATAGGCGTTCCCCTGCCAGACGAAGCCCCAGAGATCGGCCTTGCCCTCGGCCCGTTCGGCGTCCTGGATGAACTGCGCGGTTTCGGTCAGTTCGGCCCAGGTGGCCGGGACGGTCTTGCCGTGCTTCTCCAGAAGGTCCTTGCGGTAGTAAAGTGCCGGCGCGTCGGTGAAGATCGGCATCGCGACAAGCTTGCCGCCGACGGTCTGCGATTCGATGATCGACGGGAAATGGGTCGGGGCCAGGTCCTTGGCCGCTTCGGTGAGGTCGATGAAGTGGTCGGCCAGCTGTGGGGCCCAGATCACGTCGGTCTGATAAAGGTCGATGTCGGTAGCACCGGCCGCAAGCCAGAGACGGTACTGACCGAACTGGTCGGTGGTCGAGGCCGGCATCGGGACGAGGGTCACGGTGTGGCCGGTCGCCTCTTCCCAGGGCTTGACCAGCGCTGCGAAGTTCTCGACCGCTTTGCCGACGGAACCCGAGACATAGAAGAGCTCATCCGCCATGACCGGTGCGCCGAAGACGGCCAGCATGGCTGCGATTGCGGTCGCGCGGGACGCGCGGCCTTTCATCATGATCATTGATAGTCCTCCCAAACGGCGCTTTTCAAAGCGCTCACTCTCCGAATTCGAAACGTCATGGTTGTACTGGTAGCAGGCCATGCACGATCCAAAACGTTTTGGAACAAGTAGGCTCCAAAGCGCTTTAGGTCAACGATTCGATGCGGAATGCGTTGGAACCCGGCGGCTGGAACGCGGCTGGCCGAGTATCTTCTGGTGCAGCGGATCCGGCGGTTGCCTTCGTGTGAGCGGGCATTCCCGCCAGTCGGGGTTGTCTGGACGCGCGGCTTGCCAGCGACCGGGCTTGCGGCAATGCTGGGAGGATGGCCCACGATCACGTCACCCTGCGGCTGCGGCTCTTGTTCGGCGACCGGCTGGTGTTCGGTCCGGGCAAGGGCGAGCTATTGGCGCGAATTGCCGAGACGGGATCGATCGCTGCGGCGGGCCGGGCGATGGGCATGAGCTACAAGCGCGCCTGGGCGCTGGTCGAAGAGATGAACGCGGCCTTCCGCTCGCCGCTTGTGGTCTCGACGCGGGGTGGCACCGGGGGTGGCGGGGCAGGGCTGACGGAGGCGGGGCGCGAGGTGCTGTCGGCGTATCAGGCGCTGCTGGCCGAGGTCGAGGCAGCGGCTGGGCCGGAGGTGGCGCGGATCGCCGGACTGCTAAGGGATATGTCGGGCGGGAAATAACGCTTGCCTGCCGCCTTCAGCCGCGCCATATGTTTAGCGAAACATATCGGAGGTCCCATGCGTCGCCTGCTTCCCGTCTTTGCGCTGCTTTTGTCCGCCCAGGCTGCTTTGGCCGATGTCACCATCTTTGCCGCCGCCAGCCTGAAGACCGCGCTCGATGAGATTGCGACCGATTGGATGGCCACGACCGGCACGCAAGTGACGGTGTCCTACGGCGGCAGCGCGTCCCTGGCCAAGCAGATCGGCGAGGGCGCCCCGGCGGATATTTTCCTGTCGGCCTCGAAGCAGTGGATGGACGATCTGGAGAGCAAGAGCCTGATCAAGCCCGAAACGCGGCGTGATCTGCTGAGCAACAAGCTGATCCTGGTGGCGACGGGCACGGCCCAGCCGATGACAATCGACGGCTCGCTTGACATTTTGGGGCTGTTGGGCGGCGGCAAGCTGTCGATGGCGACGGTGGATTCGGTGCCTGCGGGGCAATACGGCAAAGAGGCGCTGGAAAACCTTGGCCTTTGGGCGGGGGTGGAGGCCAGCGTGGTGCAGTCGGAAAACGTGCGGGCTGCGCTGGACCTTGTCGCTCTGGGCGAGGCCCCCCTTGGCATCGTCTATGCGTCCGACGCGGTGGCCGAGTCGAAAGTGTCAGTCCTTGGCACCTTCCCGGCAGACAGCCACAAGCCCATCGTCTATCCGGGCGCACTGACCGCAACGGCGGGCGATGGTGCGGGGGCGTTTCTCGATCATCTGGCCAGCCGCGAGGCGATGGCGGTCTTCACCGCGAACGGGTTCCTGCCCTTGCCTTGACGGCTGGCGCGCGACAGGGTGCGGCATGACCGATTGGCTTTCGCCCGAGGAATGGCAGGCGCTGGCGCTGTCTTTGCGCGTGTCGCTGGTGGCGACCGTGGCCAGCCTGCCCCTGGGGGTGCTGGTGGCCTATGTGCTGGCCCGCTGGCGGTTTGCGGGGCATGCACTGCTGAACGGGCTGGTGCATCTGCCCTTGATCTTGCCGCCGGTGGTGACGGGCTATCTTCTCCTTCTGACCTTCGGCAAGAACGGTTGGGTCGGCGCCAACCTGTGGGACTGGTTCGGCTTCACTTTCGCCTTCCGCTGGACCGGGGCCGCGCTGGCCGCCGCCATCATGGCATTTCCGCTTTTGGTCAGGGCGATAAGGCTGGCCATCGAGGCCGTGGACCCGAAGCTTGAGGATGCAGCCGCGACGTTGGGTGCCTCGCGCCCGGTGGTGTTCCTGACCGTGACCCTGCCGCTGATCTTGCCGGGGATCATCGCGGGGGCGGTTCTGGCCTTTGCCAAGGCGATGGGAGAGTTCGGCGCGACGATCACCTTTGTCGCCAACATTCCCGGCCAGACCCAGACGCTGCCCACGGCGATCTACACGTTCCTGCAGGTGCCGGGCGGCGATGCCTCGGCCTTGCGGCTGGTCCTGATCTCGGTCGTGGTGGCGTTCCTGGCGCTGGCACTTTCGGAATGGCTGTCGCGGCGGGTGGCCAGAAGGATCGCCGGACGATGACGCTGGACATTCGTCTGTCGCATGCGTTTCCCGACTTCCGGCTGGACGTGGACATGCGCCTGCCGGGGGGCCTGACCTGTCTTTTCGGGCGGTCGGGATCGGGCAAGACCAGCATCGTCAACGCTGTGGCGGGGCTTTTGCGCCCCGGTCGGGCCGAAATCCTGCTGGATGGGCAGCCCCTGCACGACCTGCCGCCGCACCGGCGGCGGATTGGTTATGTATTTCAGGACGCAAGGCTTTTCCCGCATATGACGGTGGCTGAGAACCTGACCTATGCCCCGCGCATCCGTCGCCGGAAGCCCGAGGGGATGGAGCGGATCGTTGCCCTTCTGGGGCTGGAGGCGCTTTTGCCGCGTAGCCCGGCAACCCTGTCCGGGGGGGAGCGCCAGAGGGTTGCCATCGGGCGCGCACTTCTATCCCAGCCGAAGCTTCTGTTGATGGACGAGCCGCTGGCGTCGCTGGATGAGCCGCGCAAGGCCGAGATCCTGCCGCATATCGAGGCCCTGCGGGATGAGTTGGGCTTGCCGATCCTGTATGTCAGCCACTCGCTTCCCGAAGTGGCGCGGCTGGCGACCACGATTGCTGTCCTTGAGGCCGGGCGCGTGGTGGCGTTCGGTCCGGCGACTGACATCTTGTCCGATCCGGTAACGGCGCCGCTGCTGGGGCTTCGGGATGCGGGCTCGGTCCTTATGGCGCGGATTGCCGCGCAGGAGGAGGACGGGCTGACCCGGCTGGACACCTGCGCCGGGCCGATCTGGCTGCCGCGGATTGCGGGGGCCGTCGGTCGTCCGGTTCGCGTCCGGATCGCGGCGCAGGATGTGATCCTGTCGCGAGACCGGCCCGATGGGCTGTCAGCGCTGAACATTCTGCCGGCAAAGATCGCGGCGCTGCATGATGGGCAGGGGCCAGGGGTGCTGCTCAGGCTCGATCTTGGAGGTGAGTATCTTCTGGCAAGGGTCACCCGCCGCTCGGCCCAGACGCTGGCGTTGGCCCCCGGCCAGGCGGTCCATGCCATTCTGAAGTCGGTGGCGGTCGGGCAAGCTGATGTCGGACGTGGGCCGCCCCTGCCCTGAGGCCGGGCGGCGATTCGCGGAATGCGGCGTTGATGGCGGCTGGTTATGACCGCCGGGATGCGGAAGTTGGTCGGAATTGCTCTGCACGTTCACCTTGGGTTGTATGTGCGCACGGCACCGTTGACAGGTCTACCCGCAGGGAGAGTAAGCTGCCAGCCGCAGGGGGCGTTTCTTCCGAATGACAAAGTTCTGTTACAAAGGTTCTGCTAGTCAGACCATGGAGCGCATCCGCATGAACCAAAACACTCGGGGACAGCCCGCGCCTCTATCCTCACAAAACCAGGGAGACTTACCGTGAAACACTCCACCTCTGCCTTCAGCCGCCGCCGGTTCCTGCAAGGGTCCGCTGCTGGTGCAGGTATCCTTGCCGCTCCGGCGATCATCTCTTCGAAGGCGCTGGCCTCGTCGGGCGAAGTGAACTTTACTGGTTGGGCCGGCTATCCGGTTCTGGCCGAAAAGGTGTTCCCGGCCTTTACCGCAGCGACCGGCATCAAGGTGAACTTCACCGAACAACCGGATCAGGACACCATGTTCGCCCAGGCGAAAGTGGCGCTTGAAGCTGGCGGCATCGACATTATCGAGCCAACCATCGACCGCTGGGGCGGCTGGCATGTTAACGGCCTGCTGCAGCCTTTCGATGCAGCCAAGCTGGCGATGGACAACTATCTGCCCGGTCTGGCTGACGGGTCGGCAGGAACCCGGTCGCGCGACGGCGACAACCTGATGTACGTGCCGTCGAACTGGGGCACCGAAGCGCTGGTCTACAACAAGGAGTCGGCAGTTCTGGGCGACCCCCCATCGCTTGGCGCGCTGTTCGATCCGGCGAACCAGGCCGTGCTGCGTCCGCACTCCGCCTTGGCCGCGATGGGCCGCTGGCTTGACGCGACCGGCAAGCTGCCGCGCCCGTGGCTGGACGGCTATACCGACATGGCTGCCATGGTCGAGCTTTGGGACATCGCGCTGGCCGAGGCCGTCAAGGCCAAGGGCAATGTGGTGCAGTTCTGGTCCGGTGAAAACGAAGCCAATGCCGGTTTCGTCGCCAACGGTGCAACGGTTGGCCTGTGCTGGGATTCGACCGGCTACAACCTGCGTAACGACGGCTATGGCTACATGGCCCCTGTCGAAGGTGCCTTCGCCTGGCATCAGGGCTTTGTCATGATGAAGAACGCCGTAAACGTCGATCAGGCGCATGAGCTGGCCAAGTGGGTCTCGACCGGCGAAGGTGCGGCGATGTGGGCGACCGCCTTCTCGTCGAACCCGGTTGGCAAAGGGGCTGGCGACAAGCTTGATCCGGAAGTGGCCGCTTACTACAACTCGGCCTTCGACGACGCCAAGCTGGCTGCCCTGTGGTGGTGGCCGGACCAGTCGGCCGAATTCATCGCCAAGCGCGGCGAATACGCTGATAAGTACAAGGCCTCCTGATCCTTGGTCTGAAATCTGTGCACGCCGGGTCTGCAAAGGCCCGGCGTCTGCATTTCAGCGGGGCGGGCGGGCCGAATCCGTTGCAGGACGGTCGCGGCCTGCTAAGTTGACTGGCCAGACAATAAAAAACTTCCGGGGATGGGAACGCGTCAATGAGCGCTGGGATTGATCTTGATAACGTCGTCTGTGACTTCGGCTCGTTCCGGGCGGTTGACCATGTGAATGTGAATATTCAGCCGGGCGAGTTCTTCTCGTTCCTCGGGCCATCCGGCTGTGGCAAGACCACGATCCTGCGGATGATCTCGGGCTTTATCGAACCCACTCAAGGCGTCATCCGTATCGGTGGAAAGGACATGAAGGGCCAGCGGCCGAACCAGCGTCCGACCGCGCTGATCTTTCAGAACCTGGCGCTTTTCCCGCTGATGCCGGTCTGGGAAAACATCAGCTTCGGGCTGGAGGTGCGAGGCGTCGACAAGGCCAAGCGCCGCGCAAAGGCTGAGGAGCTTCTGGCGCTGGTCGATCTGCCCGGCGCCGGGGACAAGATGATCAGCCAGCTTTCGGGTGGTCAAAAGCAGCGCGTCGCCATTGCCCGTGCGCTGGCGGTCGAGCCATCGGTCATGCTGCTGGACGAACCCCTGTCGGCGCTTGACCTCAAGCTGCGCCAGAACATGCGCGCCGAGTTGCGCGCCATCCAGAAACGCACGGGTGTGACCTTTGTCTTCATCACCCATGACCAGGGCGAGGCGCTGGCCATGTCCGACCGCGTCGGCGTGATGAGCCATGGTCAGCTGCAACAGGTGAGCAATCCGCGCGACATCTACAACAACCCGGTCAACGGCTTTGTCGCGTCCTTCGTCGGCGAAAACAACATCCTGACCGGCAGCGTCTCGGCCCCCGTGGGCGGCTACGCGGCTTTGGACACCCCGCACGGTCGCTTTCGCGCCCGCATCGCTGATGGCGTCACCGGGCCGGGCGTGAAACTGTATGTCCGCCCCGAGCACATGCGCTTTTCCGAGTCAGCCGCGGCGGAAAACTCGGTCCCGGTCACGATCAGCGAGGTTGCTTTCGAGGGCAACTTCATCTCGGTCCAGGCGGTCAGCGACAGCGGGATGACCTTCCAGTCCGAACTTCGCAATGATGGCTCGGCCACGGTTCCGGCAGTTGGCACCAGGCTGCATGTCAGCTTTGATCCGGCCAAAGCCGCGATCCTGCCCGATGCCGTTGACGCGAAAGGGTGATCCGATGCAAAACCTGATCAAGCGCTATGGCACGGGCCTGACAACAGCGATCCTTCTGCTGACCGCTTTCTGGATATTGATCCTGCTGATCCTGCCGAACCTGACGATGTTCGAAAGCTCGTTCCGGCCTTATCTGCCGGTGGCAGATATCGGCGGACCGAAGGATGTCTATTCCTTCGGGAACTACATGAACATCTTTGGTGCGGAAGTGCCGATGTCGATCTTCGGTTTCGAGGTGCAGGTCGCGGCCCGTGTCAAGATCTTCATCCTGACGATCTTCTATGCGGTCGTCGTGACCGTGATCGCCTTTTGCATGGCCTATCCGCTGGCCTATTACCTGGCCAAAGTCGTGTCGCCGAAATCGCTTCCGACGCTGTTCCTGCTGCTTTTCGTGCCGCTTTGGGTGTCCGAGGTGCTGCGGTCTTTCGCCTGGTACGTGATCCTGACGCTGCGGGGGCCGCTGAACGGCATCCTGATGCAGATCGGCCTGATCGAAAAGGAAATTCGCTGGATCGACGGCTACAGCCCGGTGGTTGTGACCCTGGTCTATGCCTACGTCCTTTTCATGCTGTTCCCGCTTTACAACGCGATGCAGTCGCTGGACAGCAACCAGGTCGAAGCGGCCGAGGATCTGGGCAGCCCGTGGTGGCGGACCCATTGGCGGGTCATCCTGCCCCACGCCAAGCCCGGCATCGCGTCGGGTGCGGTGATGGTGTTCATGCTGTCGGCGGGGTCGCTATTGGTTCCGGCGATCATCGGGTCGACCACGGGCAACTGGTTCACCCAGACGATTCAGGGCGTGATGCTGGAAGAGCAGAACTGGAACGGCGGCGCGGCCTTTGCCTTCCTTCTGCTGATCGTTTGCACCTTGATCGTCGTGCTGGCGATGTGGGTGTTCCGCGTCAAGCTTTCCGACATCGCGAAGTAGGGGGCGCGCCATGCACAAGACCCGCAACCTGCTTGGCCACATCTACATGGTGGCTTTCCTGCTGTTCCTTCTCTTGCCGCTGGTGGTGATGAGCGGGGCTGCTTTCAACGACAGCAAACTGCCGACAGTCGTGCCTTGGAGGGGCTGGACCGAGCGCTGGTTTGTCGACCTTTGGAATGAAAGCCGGGTCTGGATCGCCTTTCGCAACACCATTTTCGTCGCTATCGGAGTGGTGGCGTTGTCTGTCCCAATCGGCACGGCGGGGGCGATCCTGATCAACTCGATCTCGGGCCGCTGGCGGGCGACGCTGTACGGGCTGATGGTGGCCCCGATCCTGATCCCCGGCGTGGTTATCGGCATTTCGACGCTGCTGTTCTGGAATAACCTTTCGGTTGGCTCCGGCCTGCATCTTTCGGTCCTGGGGCAGGTCAGCTATATCGCGTCTTTCGTGATGCTGCTGGTGCTGGCACGGCTGCAAAGCTTTGATGCCGGGCTGGAGGAGGCCGCACTTGACCTCGGCGCCAGCCATGGTCAGGTGATGCGACGGATCCTGCTGCCGCATCTTTACCCGGCCATCGGGGCGGGGGCGGCCATCGCCTTCTTCCAGTCGATCGAGAACTTCAACGTCACCCTCTTCACCCGGGGCGGGGCGGATACGCTGACAGTCTATGTGTTCTCGAAGGTCCGGTCCGGGATCACGCCGACGATCAACGCGCTGGCATTCCTCCTGATCGTGGTGACGCTCGTTTTGGCGCTGATCTACGAGGTGAACCGACGTCGCAAAGCCAGGATCGAGGCGTCCCGTGAAGCTGAGGCGAGGCGGGCAGAGGTCGCTGAGGCTTGAGCCAAACGCTCGTCGATGACTTCGTCACTCCTCGCTGGACACCCGCGAGGAGGAGACGAAGTCGAACGAGGAGCGGCAGTCAGAGGCCGTTGATCAGGGTGTCACAAAGAGCCGAGGCCGGGTCTTCCAGCGCGTCGATCACGTCGAAATGGTGCTTGCCGGGGACTGCGGTCCAGGGGCAGGCCCATTCCTCGGACAGGACCCGGGCTTGCCAAAGGAATGCCGGACGTTCCGAGGCCCCGACCCAGACATGCGCGGTGATCCCGTCGCGCAGATGCAGCCTTGCGGGGCTTTCGGCAGCAACTTCTGCCGCGTCCAGCCGCAGGGTCGCGTTCATCTCGGTGGCGATCAGCGGGCCAAGCTCGGCAAGGGGTGAGATCGGCACGACCCTGGTGATCGGCACGGCGATATCGGCGCAGCCCATGCGGGCGGCGAGGTGTCCGCCGGCAGAATGGCCGGTCACCACCATCGGCCCGGCAACGCGGGTGCCGACGAACCAGCAGGCCTTGGCGATCTCGGCGGTGATGTCGGCGATCCGGGCGGCGGGGGCAAGCGTGTAGCCCGGCATCGCCACCGCAAAGCCACGAGAAAGGGCCCCCACGGCCAGATGCGACCAGTGTGATTTGGAGAACATGTGCCAATAGCCGCCATGGACGAAGACGACAACACCGCGCGGTGGGGCTTCGGGCAGGAAAAGGTCAAGCTTCTGTCGGGGTGCGGGGCCATAGGCGAGGTCCAGTTCGGCCCGGTCGCCCAAGAGCCTGCGAAATCCCGCCGCCGTAGCGGCCCAACGTGCGGGATAATCCGACCCCCGCGGAATGAAGGCACCGTTCGCGTAGTCTCGATCCGGGTCGGGCCAGCGATAGGGCGGCGTCACGGTTTGCGGCCGGCGATATGGGTCGGGCAATGCTCACCAGTGTCCAGAACCGGGATCATCCGCTCCCAGATCGCGAGGTTGTGGTCGACGAAATCCTGACCGACGATTGCTGCTGCTTTCGCGCCGACGTCGCCCTTCATCCGGTCGACTTCGCGGCGGGCTTCCTCGCGGTACCACGCATTGCGGGAGGTGAGGCGGATGCCGGTGAACCCTTGCGACGCCAAAGCGGCACCATAACGGCCAGGGGTGGCCATCCCGAAATCGAGGCCTTCGGCCGCGATATAGTCGGCCATCTGCGGCGAAATGTCTTCGGTCCCGATCAGCCAGTCCGAGGCGAGGAACCAGCCGCCGGGTTTCAGGACGCGGGCGACCTCGGCCATGAGCGCGTGTTTGTCGGGGATATGGACGATCGAGTCTTTCGAGAACACCACGTCGAACGTGCCGGGCGGAAAGGGTAGCGGGCCGGGGGCGACCTTCACGAGGCCGATGCGGTCGGTCAGTGCTTTTGCCGCAACCAGTTCGCGGGCGCGGGTCAGGACAGCATCTTCGACGTCGATCCCGGTGATGTAGGCAGCCCCATGGGTCGTCGCCAGCGCCACGTCGATACCTCCAGCGCCGCAGCCGATGTCGAGGACGGATTTGCCGGTCAGGTCGTGGCCTTCCAGCACCCGCGCCACCTCTGCCGGACCACCGGGCGACAGGAACCCTTCGCCCCAGACGGCCTCAAGCATCGCGATCAGCCGGGGGGGATAATGTTCGTCGGTCACATCACGGCTCCGATCTGCCAGGGGACGAATTCGGCCCCGCCAAAGCCGAGCTCTTCCGAGAATGTCTTCCCGCCCGAGGCGACCGCAATGATCTTCTCCAGAATCTCGGCACCTTTTTCCTCGATGGATACACCATCGAGGATATCGCCGCAGTTGATGTCCATGTCTTCCTTCATCCGGGCGTACATCTCGGAATTGGTCGCCAGCTTGATGCAGGGGCTGGGCTTGTAGCCCGAGACCGAGCCGCGCCCGGTGGTGAAGACGATCATCGTGGCGCCCGAGGCGATCTGGCCAGTGACGCTGCAGGGGTCGTAGCCGGGGCTGTCCATGTAGACAAAGCCGGGCGCGGTGATGGCTTCGGCGAATTTGTAGACGCCTGACAGGGGCGCGGTCCCGCCCTTGGCCACGGCACCAAGGGATTTCTCCAGGATGGTGGTGAGGCCGCCACGCTTGTTGCCGGGCGACGGGTTGTTGTCCATCTCGCCTTCGTTTCGCGCGGTGTAATCCTCCCACCAGCGGATACGCTCCAGCAGGGTCTCGCCCACCTCGCGGCTTACGGCGCGGCGGGTCAGAAGGTGTTCAGCGCCGTAGATTTCCGGCGTCTCAGACAGGATCGTCGTGCCGCCCATGCGGACCAGCAGGTCGCTGGCATGGCCAAGGGCGGGGTTGGCGGTGATGCCGGAGTACCCGTCCGACCCGCCGCATTGCAGCCCGATGACCAGCTTCGAGACCGGGGCGGGCGTGCGTTTTACCTTTGCTGCGACTTCGGCCATGCTGCGCAGCACTTGCAGCGCCCGTTCAATCGTCGCCCGCGTGCCGCCTTCGCCCTGGATGGTCATGTAGCGAAAGTTGCCGTCGGGCCGAAGCCGCCCCTGGCCGACCAGATCGGGGACCTGAAGCACCTCACAGCCCAGGCCCACCAGCAGGATCCCACCGAAATTCGGGTTCCTTGCGTAACCCTTCAGCGTGCGCATCAGCGTGGCGTAGCCCTCATTGGTCCCCGACATGCCGCAACCGGTCTGGTGGACAATGGGCACGATGCCGTCGATCCCGGTCATTGTCGAGAGAACCGGGTCCAGCTCGGCCGCCTCGGCGATGAAGCGGGCGACCGAGCCTGAACAGTTCACCGACGTCAGGATGCCAAGGTAGTTCCGCGTGCCAACAGAGCCGTCGGCGCGGTGAAAGCCCATGAAGCTGCGCGGTGGCAGCGGGGGCAGGGGGCGACACTCGGTGCCGATGGCATAGTCGCTGGAATGCGGCCCCATGCCCAGGTTCTGGATGTGGACATGCCCCCCCGCCGGGATGTCCTTGGTGGCCTGGCCGATGATCTGGCCATAGCGGACCACTTTTTCGCCCTTCGGAATGGCTTTGGCTGCAATCTTGTGGCCGCGTGGCACCGCATCTGCCAACGTGATGCCTGAACCATCCGGTTCTGCGCCCGCCGGATGATCCTTCAGGGCTATAAGAACATTGTCGGCCGCATGGAGCCGGATCACCGTTTCGGACATGGTAGCCCTTTCCTTGACACGACGGTTCGCTAGCCTAACATGTTAGCATGTTACAACCAGCCGCCCCCGATGAACAAGTGCCCTCGCCAGCTTCGCGGCTGCAACCGTTGTCGGCTTTTTCGGGCTCGCTTGGCCAGCGGGTCTATCAGACCTTGCGCGAGGCAATCCTGTCGCTGGCTTACCGCCCCGGCCAGATTCTGCGCAAGCCCGAGATCTGCGAGGCACTGAACGTCAGCCGTAGCCCGGTTTCGGATGCTGTCGCCCGGCTTCAGGCCGAAGGGTTGGTCGACGTCGTCCCCCAGGCCGGTACCTTTGTCGCCCGCTTTTCGATGCAAGAGATCCGCGAAGGCGCGTTCCTGCGCGAAGCCATCGAGGTTGCGGCGATCGAGCGGGTGGCAACCCGCATCAGTGATGACCAGTTGCAGCTTTTGCGGCGAAACCTGACGGTGCAGGCGGCGCTTGTGGCGGATGGCGACATTGCGGGCTTTTACGACATGGACGCAGCGATGCACGAGCTTTTGCTGTCTTTCACCGGCTTTCCAAAGCTGTCGCAGGTTTCCGCGACCGCCTGGCTGCATGTGAACCGCGCGCGTCAGTTGATCCTGCCGGTGCCGGGCCGGGTTCAGGCGACGCTTGTCGAGCATGAGGCGATCATTGCCGCCCTTGAGGCCCGCGATCCGGTCGCCGCGCGCCTGGCGGTGCAGCGCCACCTGCGGCAACTGATCAGCTACCTGGAGCCGCTGGAACGTGACCGGCCCGAACTTTTCGACCCAAGGTAACCTATGATCCGTGCAAATCGCCCCCGATATGCCGCCCGCCTGAACGCTTTCAAGGTCAAGGGCGGAACCGTGGCCGACATGATCGCAGGTGCCGGTCGGGTTGGGGGGCTTTCGGCGGCCGACCTGAACTATCCCGACCATTTCGCGGCGCATGATCCGGCCGCCTTGTCGCGCCTGCTTCAGGATCAGGGCCTGACGCTCAACGGCCTTGCGATGCGCTATTACACCGAAGACGGCTTCAGGCTCGGTGCCTTCACCCACCCGGATGGGGCCACCCGTCGCGCGGCCATCGACCTGACCAGGCGCGGCATCGATGCCTGCGCCGCAATGGGCGGCACCCAGATGACACTCTGGATGGGGCAGGACGGATTCGACTACAGTTTCCAGGCCGATTACGCGCGGATGTGGGATGACACGGTCGCGGCGTTGGCCGAGGCTGCGGATCATAACCCCGCCATCGACATCGCGGTCGAGTACAAACCCAACGAACCGCGCGCCCATGCGCTGATGCCGGACATGGCGACGACGCTTCTGGCGCTGGTCGAGGTCGGGCGCGCGAATACCGGGGTGACGCTGGACTTCGCCCACATGCTTTATGCGGGCGAGATGCCCGCAAAGGCGGCGATGCTGGCCGCCCGCAAAAGCCGCATCCTTGGCCTCCACCTGAACGACGGCTATGGCAAGCGCGATGATGGGCTGATGGCCGGCAGCGTCCATCCGGTGCAGACCGTCGAGCTTCTGGTCGCGATGACTCGCATCGGCTATCGCGGCATCATCTATTTCGACACCTTCCCCGATCTTTCGGGCCTGAACCCGGTCGAGGAAGCCCGCACCAACATCCGCCTCACGGATCGGATGCTGGACCTTGCTGCAGGTCTGGCCGACAACCCCGCGCTGGCTGCGGCGCAGGCCCGACAGGATGCGGCGGAGGCCACAGCTCTGGTCATGGCGGCCCTCCTTGGCGCGTGAGGGGACAAAGCCGTCGCGGCCTGTAATCCTGTGCGCGGGCTCGCTGCACCACGATGTCATCGTCGAGGCCCCGATGCTGCCGCGCGTGGATCAGACCCTCACCGGCACAGCCGTGCGTTATGCTTTCGGCGGCAAAGGCGGCAATCAGGCCGTTGCTGCCGCGCGCGCCGGGGCACGCGCGCACCTGGCCGGGGCGGTGGGCGATGATGCTGCGGCGGCGACCCTGCGCGCTGCACTGGAAGCGGCGGGTGTCCGGCAGGATCAGGTCCAGACCCATCCCGGCGCAAGCGGCATGTCGGTCGCAATTCGGCTTCCCGACGGGTCATATGCGGCGGTGATCGTCTCGGCGGCCAACCTTCGCATCCAGGCTGAAGCGGTGGTCTTTCCGGACACCTGTGCTGTGCTATTGCTGCAAAGCGAGATCCCTGAGCCGGTCAATCTTCATCTTGCCCGCCGCGCCCGCGCCGCAGGGATTCGCACCCTGCTTAACGCCGCCCCCGCCCGCCCGGTTGCGCCCGAGCTCTTGTCACTGACCGACCTTCTGGTGGTCAACCGGGGGGAAGCCGCAGACCTGCTTGGCCGCGCCGAGGACGGCCTCGACCCCAGCCGCGCCGCCACCGACCTGGCGACGATGGGTCCGGACGCCGTCCTCGTCACGCTGGGGGGCGAGGGGCTTGTCATTGCCGAGGCCGGGCGCATCACCAGCCAGGCAGCCCGTCCGGTCAAGGTTATCTCGACCCATGGTGCCGGCGATGCCTTCATCGGCGCGCTCGCTGCCGAATGGGCGCGCGGCCTTGACCTTGCCAAGGCAGCCGAGTTCGGCCAGGCGGCCGCCGCGCTGCACGTGAGCCTGCCGGTAGACCGCCGGGTCATGATCGACGAAGCCGCAATTCGGTCTTGCCTGACCTGAGCCCATTCCCGTTCTCAAGTATCCCACGGGGTGCGGGGTGTGAAACCCCGCTTCTCCGAGCCGGTTGCGCGCTTGCGCGCAGAGGCGAGACAAAAGTAATGCGGCGCAAGCCGCCCAATTCAGCAAGCGCCAGTTCAGCGCACCGCCGCTTCGGGGATCAGCCCTTCCGCCGCCAGAGCCTGCCATAGCGCGGGCGGAATCACCGCTGCCGCTGCGTGCACGTTGCTTTCCATCTCGGCCAGGCCCTGCCCGCCGGGGATGACGCTGACCGTCGCGGGATGCAGCAACGGAAACTGGAAGGCCGCATCCACCAGCCGCACCCCCTGGGCCGCGCAGACCGCCTGCAACCGTCCGGCGCGTTCCAGGACTTCGGCGGGGGCGGGGCCATAATTGTAATGCGCGCCCGGGCGCGGTCCGGTAGCCAGGACACCCGAATTGTAGGGCCCGCCAATGACCACCCCCACGCCTTTCGCTGCGGCCCGGTCCATGAAGCCCGATGCCCCTTGTTCCAGCAGCGTGTAGCGCCCGGCCAGAAGGAAGAGGTCGAAATCGCCGCGCTCCAGCAGCCAGTCACAGGGCTCCCATTCATTCACCCCTGCGCCGAAACCCGCGATCACGCCCTCGTCCCGCAAGCGCAAAAGCGCTTGGTACCCGCCTGCCAAGAACTCCTCCAGCCGCGCCAGCATCGCGTCGCGCGAGCCGTGGGTGAAGATGTCCAGATCATGGGCATAAAGCACATCCACACGGTCCAGCCCCAGCCGTTCGAGCGAGGCCTCAAAGCTGCGCAGCACCCCGTCGTGGCTGTAGTCATACCGCTCGCGCCGCGCGGGCACGTCGAACCATTTGCCGACCCCGTCGCGCGTTTCTGGCGTCGCCACCTCCAGAATGCGGCCGACTTTGGTAGACAGAATGTAACTTTCACGCGGCTTTCCCCGCAGGAAATGGTTGATGCGTGTCTCCGAGAGGCCGAGGCCATAAAGCGGAGCGGTATCGAAGTACCGCACCCCCGCAGTCCAGGCCGCCTCTAGGACCGCTTGCGCGTCGGCCTCGGAAATCGCCCGGAACAGGTTGCCAAGCGGTGCCGCGCCGAACCCGAGTTGGGTGAACGAAAGCCCGCCGTTTCCCCGCCTGTCCCAGACCCGCCGTGCCAGCATTCCCGCCTCCTAAACCCATGTCGACAAGCTAATATGGTTCATCTGTTCCGGCTATTGCCTTTTGCGTCGGCCTTGGTTCGGCGGACTGCAGACTTCAGGACTACTCGATCCATCCGGCCAGCTTTACCCCGGCTGCAGTTCGGCCAGATCCACGACGCCTTTTTTAAGGATGAAGCAGCCATAGGGGCCGCTGTCAGCGGTGCGGATGATGGCGAAGGCGCGTTTTGCGGTCTCGTAGAAGGCGAAGCGTTCGAGGGCCTGCATGCCGACCGGGGCGCCCTCTGCGCTGTCTGCGACAGCTTGCATTCGGGCGAAGACCGGCCGTTCGGCCGTGGGGTCGCCCACCACCTGCATCCGGGTGATGGGGGCGGGGACGAAGCTGTCGAGCGGCATGAGGGTCAGGATCGCGCGGGCGGCGGTGGGAAGGTCGCAGCCGGCCATGTCGACCAGGCGGCCATAGGTCGTCGAGGCCGCGATGGTCGCGGCGGGGTGGTTCACGTCGCAGATCACGAGGTCGTCGCCGTGGCCCATCAGCATCAGGACATGGACGACTTCGGCCGAGAGGCGTTGGTCTATTCCCTTGAGCATCCGATCCCCCTGTCCACGGTGGACATTCCGAGAAAAATAAATGAAATCAATCCTATGGCCGTGGGCGTTTACCTGATCTTAACCGGTCACTTCACTGCCCCTGCCGCCATGCCCTTGATGATGTAACGCTCGAGCGCCACGCCGATCACGATCAGGGGCAGGATCGCGGCAAAAGACAGCGCCGCCATCGACCACCAGGAAATCCCCTGGCTGCCGGTCTGGCTGGCCACCATCACCGGCAAAGTGCTGGCATGGGTCGAGGTCAGGAGGGCCGCGAAGAAATACTCGTTCCAGGTCAGCACCAGCGACAGGATGAAGGCCGCGACCATGCCGGGCAGGGCGATGGGCAGGATGATGGTGAAGAACGCTCCCCAGATTCCCAGGCCATCGACCATCGCCGCCTCCTCAAGCTCGGTCGGGATGGTGGAGAACTGGTCCTTCATGATCCAGATCACGATCGGCAGGACCGAGAGCGTATAGAGCAGGATCAGACCGATCTGGGTGTCGAGAAGCTCCAGTTCCTTGTAAAGGACAAGGACGGGGAGGGCGAGTACGACCGGGGGCAGGATCAGCTGCGACAGGAAAAAGAACGAGATGTCATCATTCTTCATCCAGGCCCATTTGTAGCTGAAGCGCGAAAGCCCATAGGCCGCAAGGCTTCCAAGCATTACCGCCAGTACCGACGAGGTCAGCGAAATGACCGCGGAATTGCCGAACCGCTTGAGGAATTCGGCGCGGACGGTGCTTTCTTCGCCGATGGTCTTGGGGGAAAGGCCGATCGCCTCCCATCCCTTCCATCTTGGCTCAAAGAACAGCGCCTTGGCCCATTCCCGGTCCGGCGTCCAGTCCTGCGGCCAAGGCACCATATGGCCTTGCATCACGTTCGGCGCCATCTTGAAGCTGGTGGTCAGCGTCCAGTAGATCGGAAAGAGGCAGATCACGGCCCAGAGGGTCAAGGCACCGTAGATCGCGATGCGGCTGGTCCACCACTTGGCGCGGTGACTGCGGTCCGCCTCGGTATCGTAAAAGACCTGCGTCGTAGTCCCTGTTGTCATGTCCTTGGCCTTGTGTAGCGCCCGGCCCATTTCATGAGGAGGGTCATGAAGATCACGATCAGCACCAAATAGACCATGGCCAGCATGGTGCCGTAGCCGACGTTCGACCGTTCGCGATATTCGCGGAAGATGAAGCTGGTGACGGTGTCAGTGGCCCCCCCCGGCCCGCCCGAGGTGATGTTGATCACGATATCCGCAAGCTTCAGCTTAAAGATGATCCGGATCAGGATCGCGGTGATCGAGACCGGCAGCATCAAGGGGAAAGTGATCTCCCAGAACGCTTTCCAGCCTTTGGCACCGTCGACCTTTGCGGCCTCGGTCAGTTCCTTGGGGATCGCCTGCAGACCGGCCAGCAGCATGATCATCATGAAGGGGATGAAGGTCCAGGCGTCGAGGATCATGATCGTCGCCTTGGCCATCAAGGGGCTTTCGAAGAAGGATGGGTTGTCAACCCCAAGCGCGCGGGCCAGGCGCGAGATCGGGCCGAAGCGCGCCTCGAGCATTGATTTGCCGATCATCCAGGACACGGCGACGGGCGAGAGCATGAGGGGCAGAAGGAAGGCCACGCGAAAGAACTTGCGGGCCCGGATCTGGGCGTTGAGCAGCAGGGCGAGGCCGAATGCGATGACATATTCGACGCTGATCGCCAGCACATACCAGACCATGTTGCCCATGGCGTTCCAGTAGAACGGGTCATTCCACATCTGGATAAGGTTGTCGGCACCGTTCAAGGCGCGGCCCGTGGGGCTGGAGAGGTTCCAGCTGGAAAAGGCGATGATCAGGCCGAAGAGCAGGGGAAAGACGGTCAGCGAGATGACGAAGAGCGCAGCCGGAAGGACGAAAAGCGTGCGCTTGCCCTGTTCCCCCCGGATCAGGACCTGCGCCCAGCAAAGTGCTGTGGCCCAGAGGCAATAGGCGTAAAGCGTCGGCCGCCAGGTGGTGAAGCCGAAATCGGCCCAGCCGAGGGTCTGGGCCAGCTGCGCGAGGGCGACGACGGCCATCAAGGCTGCGCTGCCCCAGATGAGCATCTGCCCGAACTGCTTGCGGCCAGGCGAGATGTTGTCGCTGGTGACGACGTGAAGATGATCGGTACCGCTCATGCTAACATGTTAGGGGTCTTTTCTGTATCAGGAAAGGCAAGAAATTGCTGCCTTGAGCACGACGAGGGGCTAGCCGCCTTGCACTATCGCCGCCTCGGCGAGCGCTACTATTCGCCGGGCGTAGCCATCCATCTGCAGGCGTTCCGCGACCAAGCGCGAGCCGAGTTGTCCGATCTCGGCGCAACGATCAGCCGATCTTGCAAGTTCGACCAAGCGGCGGGCAAGGCCGATGGTGTCAAGACAGGGAGCCACGCAATCTGCTCCCGCCCCGGAGTCTTGCAACAGCTCGGCAACTCCGGCCGCTTTGTCGAAGCAGAGTACTGGAAGGCCTTTTGACAGTGCATCAATGGCGACATTTGGCAGTGGATCGAGGCGGCTTGGCAAAAGCAACACATCGGCCAGATAATACGCCAGTCCGAGGGCAGGGTTTGCCGGTAGAAAAGAAAGGATACTGACTGCCTGTCGAAAGAATGGCTCTTGCAACGAGCTTTGATCTGTCTAAGCGCTGCGGTGTGGGGATGGCCATCGGCTTGGAGAAGTGATGCGGTTTGTTGTTCTTGGAGGTTGCGGTTTCATCGGGTCACATGTCGTGGACGAGTTGAAGTCCGCTGGTCACGACGTCACTGTGGTTTCTCGCAGCCCCGAGCGGTCGCGGCCGCCGGTCGTCGGGGTCAAGTACCACCACTTCGATTTTCGGAACAAAAATGCCCTTGCCGCGACGATTGCGGGCTGCGATGCCGTGCTTCACATGATCAGCTCGACGGTTCCCGCCACCGGGGACCTTGATCCGGGCCTCGACATTGCGAGCAACCTGATCCCGACCATTGCATTGATCGAGCAGATGCTGGCAGTCGGCGTTCGACGACTGCTTTTCCTGTCTTCGGGTGGCACGGTCTATGGTCCGCCGGAAGCCATTCCAATTTCCGAACGTCACCCGCTGCGCCCAATCAATTCATATGGGATCGTGAAGGTTGCAATCGAGTCGTATATCGGCCTGTACGCTCGCAGTCGCGGGCTCTTGCCACTGATTCTGCGCCCGACGAATCCCTATGGAGAAAGACAGGGTCACGAGGGGACGCAAGGCCTGGTCAATACCCTGCTGCGGCGCGCGCTGTCCGGCGACCCTATCGAGATCTGGGGCGATGGGTCGATCATACGCGACTACCTGCATGTCCAGGATTTGGCCCGACTTTGCGTCAAGGCTTCGGAAAGCAACGTGACCGGAGTCTTTAACGCCGCAAGCGGCATCGGAACGTCTGTCCGCGAGATGCTGCAGGCGGTGACCGATGTCACCGGACGAAAGCTGAATGTCGTCTATCGTCCCGGTCGCAGCGTTGATGTTCCGATCTCTGTCCTGGACAGGTCAGCAGCAAAACGGGCGTTCGACTGGGAACCTGTGGTCGATCTTCATGCGGGGCTTGCCAAGACTTGGGAATGGCATCAGTCCAGAGCGATCATAGATGAACCCGCCCGGACAACGTTATCCGGGCGGGGCTGAAGCACCTGCTAACTAGCCAAGATCACGCCCCCAGACTGGCCTTGTAAAGCGCAATCTGGCTGTCGCGGCCGATCTGGTCGGTGATCTTTTCCCAGGCGGCGGCGATGGCGTCGGCGGTTTCCTGAGCGCTGGCATACTGCCCGGCGAAGCCTTTGGCCAGTTCATCCTCGGCGACGGAATAGTACTGGAAGATGCCGGGGATGCGCGGTTCGATGGCGGCGTTCGGGTGGTTGTAGCTGTCCGCGTTCGAGCCGAGATAGTCCTCGATGAAGGCGCGGTCATACCCGGCGGCTTCCCATTCCTCATACTGGAAGTGCGAGTTGCGATAGGGTTGGAAGCCGGACGGATAGGCGGCTGTCCAAAGCGACAGGTCCTTGCCGCCAAGATGGGCTGCAGCCGACCAGGCGGCCTTGCGCTTCTTCTCGTCGCCCGAGACGCGGCTGGTCACATAGATGCCCCAGCCGATATAGGCCATTTGCGGGGCCTCGTTCGGGGTTTCCTCCCAAGCGCCCGCGGCGGCATTGTAGCGCCGCTCGGAGCCGGGGTTGATGCCGAAGCCCACGACGTCACCGATGACGGAGGTGTCGCTGGTGCGGGCGTTCGATCCGACATCGCCCCACCACATCAGCATGGAACCCGTGCCTGCAAGGAACTGGCTGAAGGCGGTGGTGCCGGGGTCGGCGTTGATCTGGTCGGCGGGGTAGGCGCCCGGCGTAGCGATCAGGTCCATCACGTCCTGGATCGCCTGAACCCAGCCGGGGTTGTTCACGCGCGGCTTCATCGTGTCGGCGTCGAAGAGCCAGGCCTTGTCGTCGGGGTGCTTGACATAGGCCGCAGCACGGTTGGCGATGAAGTAGAAGCCAAAGCCGCCCCAGCCCTTCAAGGGGTCAAGATAGCCGTGCGCGGGCAGGCCGGTCAGAGGGTCGGTCTGACCGACAAGCGCCTTCGACAGGGCGTTGATCTGCTGCCAGGTCTTCGGCACCTCGGCCCCGCCGATGGCACCTTCACCGAAGTAGTCCTTGCGGTAAGCGAAGGTATGGCAGTCGCCGTCAACGGTGATGCGGTAGGATTTGCCATCCCAGGTGCCGACCGGTGGCTGGAGGTAGCCGACGAGGTCATCGGACTCGATCTGGGTTTTGACCCAATCCGGCATCTCGTCAAGGAGGCCTTTGCCCGCCGTCTCACCTTCGAAGGGCGCGCCCATCTCGATGATGTCGAAATCGACGGTGCCGGTGGCGATGGCCTGTTGCAGGCGGGGGTTGTAGTCGGCTTGCGCCAGGTCGACCCAGTTGATCTTGGCGCCGGTGTAGGTTTCCCAGGACTTGAGGAAGCCGCGGAACAGGAAGTTGTGCTGGTTCTGGTTGTTGAGCCCCATGAAGGTCAGCTCGACCCCGGCGAATTCGCCTTCGGCGACATTGGCCTTGGTGGCGGCAAGGCACATCTCGCCGACCTTCTGCCAGTCGGCGTCGGTGGGTGACCCGGCGCCGACGCCGGGGATCTTGAGGATCTCGGCGCGCACGCTGGCATGGCCGTCGGCCAACGCGGATGTCATCGACAGTGGCAAAGTGGCCACCGCACCAAAAGCGGTTGCCCTTTGCAACATGCGGCGGCGGCTCATCTGCGCGGCCATGATTGCGTTGTAGATTTCGACCTTCATGTTCGTTCCTCCCATGCGGCCCCTTCGGCGGGTCTGCCGGGGGCGTTGTCGTTGCAGTGGTCACGTCTGGAAAACACCCTGGCACCGCGCCCGGTTGGGGCGACGGCAGGGCTAGCGGGGCCTCCCCTCCCAGCGGCAGCCTTACGTCACCGCAAGCTTGGCAGGGGGGGTGCGGGCTGTCAAGATTCTAACATGTTAGTACGATCAGGCGGTGGACAGCCTTGGTCGGGACCGCTAGCGTTGGGCGGAATTTCGGAGGAGGGACAAGGCTGATGGCGGGGGTGACGATCCGTGCACTTGCGAAGACTTACGGCGGGTTGCAGGTGATCCACAGCCTTGATCTCGACATCGCTGACGGTGAATTCGTGGTGTTGGTCGGCCCGTCGGGGTGCGGCAAGTCCACGCTTTTGCGCATGATCGCGGGGCTGGAGGAAATCTCGTCCGGCGACATCCGGATCGGGGAGCGGCGGGTGAACAACCTGCCCCCGTCCGAGCGCGACATCGCGATGGTGTTTCAGAACTACGCGCTTTACCCGCACAAGACCGTGGGGGCGAACATGGGGTTCGCGCTGAAGATGCGGGGAATGGACCAGGCGGCGATTGCCGAAAAGGTGAAGCGGGCGGCCGAGATTCTGGGTCTGACGCCGTACCTTGACCGTTATCCTCGGGCGCTTTCGGGCGGGCAGCGCCAGCGTGTCGCAATGGGCCGCGCCATCGTACGCGATCCGCAAGTGTTTCTGTTCGACGAGCCGCTGTCGAACCTGGATGCCAAGCTTCGGGTTCAGATGCGGACCGAAATCCGTGAGCTTCACCAGCGGCTGAGCACGACCACGGTCTACGTGACCCATGACCAGATCGAGGCGATGACGATGGCCGACAAGATCGTCGTCATGCAGGGTGGGCGGATCGAGCAGGTGGGTGACCCGCTAGAGCTTTACGACCGCCCGGCGAACACCTTTGTCGCGGGCTTCATCGGGAGCCCGGCGATGAACATGCTGCCCGGCACGGTATCACGCGGGGCGGTTCTGCTGGAGGACGGGACGCGTCTCCCCTTGCCGCCGGGCCTTGCGGTGGCCGAGGGGCGCGAAGTGACCTATGGCGTCCGGCCCGAGCATCTTTCGACCGGGGGTGAGGGGATTTCGGGCACGGTCGCGGTGGTGGAGCCGACGGGGTCGGAGACCCATGTCATCCTGCGTTCGGGAATACGGGATGTGGTCGGAATGTTCCGGGATCGGGTCGGATTCCGGCCGGGGGATGAGCTTGTCTTTGCGCCGGACGCAGGCAAGGTGCATCTTTTCGACAAGGCCTCGGGCGTGCGGCTTTCGTGACGAGCGGCGGAGCGGGGGTTTCACACCCCCGCACCCCCGTGGGATATTTACGGACATAGAATGGGCTGGGGAGGGTTCTGAAGTGCTCAAGGGGATCGACAACCGGCTGAATGCAGAAGTGCTGGCCTGTTTGCGGGCGATGGGTCATGGCGACGTGCTGATCGTGGCGGATACGAATTTCCCGTCCGACAGCGTGGCGCGGGCGACGGTGACGGGTAAGCTGCTGCGGATGGAAAACCTGACCTGCGCCGAGGCCGTGCAGGCGATCCTGTCGGTCCTGCCGCTGGATACATTCGTCGATGATTTCGCGGGCCGGATGGAGGTCGTCGGTGCGCCGGGTGACATCCCGCCGGTCCAGGCCGAGGTTCAGGCGGAAATCGACCGGGCCGAGGGGCGGTCACGCCCGATGATCGGGATCGAACGGTTCGCATTCTATGACATGGCGCGCCAGTCCTATGCGGTGATACAGACGGGAGAGAGGCGGTTCTACGGCTGCTTCATGTTCAGGAAGGGCGTGATCCCTCCGGAGGCATAGGATGACCAAACCTGTTGTGATCCTTGGGATATTCGTCGCCGATACTGCCTATCGCGCCGACCGGATGCCGAAGATGGGCGAGACGATCCTGGGCCAGAGCTTTGTGCTGGGGCCGGGGGGGAAGGGGTCGAACCAAGCGGTTGCGGCTGCCATGGCCAGTTCGGCGGCGGGGGGCGAGACCCATATTATCACTCGGCTTGGCCGGGATGACTTCGCGGCGATTGCGCGGTCGACCTGGGCCAAGGCAGGCGTGCATCCCGAAGTGACCGAGGACGCGGATAGCTACACCGGTGCGGCCTTCATCTTTCTGGAAGCGGCCACCGGGAACAACGCGATCATCGTTTCGCCGGGTGCTGCGGCACGGATCACGGCAGAAGATCTTGAGGCAAAGGCCGGTCTTATCCGGTCGGCTTCGGTCTTTGTGACCCAGCTGGAACAGCCGATCCCGGCGGCGCGGCGCGGGTTGGAGATCGCCCGGGCGGCGGGGGTGACGACGATCCTTAACCCGGCGCCTGCGGCGGCCCTGGACGACGCGATGCTGGCACTTTGCGATTTCATCACGCCGAACGAAAGCGAAGCCGAGACCCTCACTGGCCTGCCGGTGACCAGTGTGGCCGAGGCCGAAGCGGCGGCCGATGCGTTGCTGGCGCGGGGCGTCGGGGCGGTGGTGATCACTCTTGGCGCGAACGGCGCGCTTTATCGCGACCGGGCGCAATCGGTGCATGTGCCGGTGATCAGCGCCGGTCCGGTGGTCGAGACCACGGGCGCGGGAGATGCGTTCAACGGTGGCTTTGCCGTGGCCCTGAGCGAGGGGATGGACGTGGTCGACGCCGTCCGCTTCGGGTGCGCGACCGCCGGGATATCGGTGACGCGGCCGGGCACGGCGCCGTCAATGCCCGCGCGGCACGAGATCGAAGCCCTGCTCGCACGCAGGTAGAGCGACTGTCATTCTACTGTTACAAATCCGTCGCACATGGTTCACCATGCCGTCCTACAGCGGCAGGGTGAGGCCATAGCTCTTTGCGGCCGGAGGAGCAGATTTATGGACGATGCGCGTGGGGTGGGGCAGGGCGTGGACGCACAAGCCTCCAAGATTTCGGCCCGCGGGGTTCAGGTCTATTACGGGCAGAACCATGCGCTGAAGGATGTCGATGTCGATATCCTTGACCGCGCGGTGACCGCGTTCATCGGTCCTTCGGGCTGCGGCAAGT
>JAESFP010000020.1_pt1 | contig 138463 bp, 137 predicted proteins | sample 9266181 | NCBI WGS metagenome assembly JAESFP01 (sample SAMN14502547, study PRJNA617102) | algae metagenome | isolation source: Pegethrix bostrychoides GSE-TBD4-15B and co-occurring heterotrophs from... | place: USA: Grand Staircase-escalante National Monument, Utah | collected 2006-08-15 | reverse complement strand
TAGGACCTGTTGAGCACCGATCAGGGCAGCTTGGCCGCCTGCATGTAGCGGTCGAACTGGGCTTCGGTGAAGCGGAACCACAGGTTCTGCTCCTTGCGGAAGGCGGCGTAGTCGCCGTAGATCTTTTTCCAGTTCGGGTTGGACTGGCTGAGCTCGTCGTACAGCGCCATGGATTCCTTGAAGGCCGCATCCATGATGGCCTTGGGGAATGCCTGAACCTTGGCGCCACCGGCCACCAGGCGCTTGAGGGCGGCCGGGTTGCGGGCGTCGTAGATGGCCTGCATGGTGGTGTGGGCGTGCGAAGCCGCCATTTCCACGATGGCCTTGTTCTCCGGCGACAGGGCGTTGAAGGCAGCCTTGTTGATGTAGAAGTCGAGCTGGGCGCCGCCTTCCCAGAAGCCCGGGTAGTAGTAGTTCTTGGCGACCTTCTGGAAGCCCAGCTTCTCGTCGTCGTACGGGCCGATCCATTCGGTGGCGTCGATGGTGCCCTTCTCGAGCGCCTGGTAGATCTCGCCACCCGGGATGTTCTGCGGCACCACGCCCATGCGCGACAGCACCTTGCCGGCGAAGCCGCCCATGCGGAACTTCAGGCCCTTGAGGTCGGCCACGGTCTTGACTTCCTTGCGGAACCAGCCGCCCATCTGGGCACCGGTGTTGCCGCCGGGGAAGTTGACGATGTTGTACTGGTTGTAGAACTCGCGGAACAGCTTCAGGCCGTTGCCTTCGTAGTACCAGGAGGTCAGCTGACGGCTGTTCAGACCGAACGGGATGGCGGTGCCGATGGCGAAGGTGTCGTCCTTGCCGAAGTAGTAGTAGGGAGCGGTGTGACCGGCTTCCACGGTACCGGCCTGCACGGCATCCACCACGCCGAAGGCGGGAACCAGCTCGCCGGGCGCATGCACCGTGACCTGGAACTTGCCACCGGTCATTTCGCCGACCTTCTTGGCGAACACGTCGGCTGCGCCGTGGATGGTGTCCAGCGCCTTGGGGAAGCTGGAGGTGAGGCGCCAGCGGATGGCGGCCTGGGCATGCACGGCCGGGGCGATGCCGGCAGCGAGCACGCCGGCCAGGCCGGTGTGCTTGAGGATGGAACGACGATCCATGGGTGAGATGCTCCGTTGATGTTGTGCCCTGCGCCCGGGTAGGAACGCATGGGCTGTTGGGGTGAGAGGCGGATTCTAGAAAGGGTGAACGGCACGCCGGCCCGGGTTAACCCTGCAGGTGGCCGTGTCGTTCAGGCAGGTGACAGCTTGCGGGGTGCAAAGGGGGTCATGGGACGCTTCAGCGCACCACCTTGAGACCGGCAGCGCCCTCGATCAGGTGGCCGAAGCGCTGGCGGATCGATGCCTCGATGCCCGCCGCGTCCAGGCCGACGCCGGCCAGCAGCCGGGCCGGATCGCCGTGCTCGATGAACACGTCCGGCAGACCCAGGTGCAGCACCGGCAGCACCAGGCCCTCGGCGTTGAGCGCCTCGGCCACGGCGCCGCCCGCGCCGCCCGGCAGACAGCCCTCTTCCACCGTGACGATGGCGTCGTGGCTGCCGGCAATCTGGCGCAGCAGGTCGAGGTCGAGCGGCTTGGCCCAGCGCATGTTGGCCACCGTGGCGCCCAGCGCCTGTCCGGCATCCATGGCCGGGTACAGCAAGGTGCCGAACGCCAGGATGGCGATGCTGCGGCCCTGCCGGCGGATCTCGCCCTTGCCGAACGGCAGGCCTTGCAGGTCGGTGGCGGGGGTGACGCCGGCACCGGCACCGCGCGGGTACCGCACGGCCACCGGGTGGCTCTGCTCGAAGGCGGTGGTCAGCAGCTGCCGGCACTCGGCTTCGTCGGCCGGGCAGGCCAGGCTCATGTTGGGAATGCAGCGGATGTAGGCGATGTCGTAGTTGCCGGCGTGGGTGGCACCGTCGGCGCCGACCAGCCCGGCGCGGTCGAGCGCGAACACCACCGGCAGGTTCTGCAGCGCCACGTCGTGGATCAGCTGGTCGTAGCCCCGCTGCAGGAAGGTGGAGTAGATGGCCACCACCGGCTTCAGTCCCTCGCAGGCCATGCCGGCAGCGAAGGTGACGGCATGTTGCTCGGCGATGCCGACATCGTGGTAACGGCCGGGGAAGCGGCGCTCGAACTCCACCATGCCGGAGCCCTCGCGCATGGCCGGCGTGATGCCGATCAGGCGCTGGTCGGCCGCGGCCATGTCGCAGAGCCACTGGCCGAACACCTGGGTGAAGGTCTGCTTGGGCGGTGTGGCCGGCTTGACCAGGCCCACCGCCGGGTCGAACTTGCCCGGCCCGTGATACGCGATCGGGTCGGCCTCGGCCAGCTTGTAGCCATGGCCCTTGCGGGTGACCACATGCAGGAATTGCGGTCCGCTGTCGGTGTCCAGCAGGTGCCGGATGTTCTCCAGCGTGGGGACCAGCGAGTCGAGGTCGTGCCCGTCGATCGGGCCGATGTAGTTGAAGCCGAACTTCTCGAACAGGGTGGCCGGCACCACCATGCCCTTGGCCTGCTGCTCCAGCCGCTTGGCCAGCTCGAACAGCGGCGGCGCGCCCTTGAGCACCTGCTTGCCCACGTTCTTGGCCGCTGCATAAAACTGGCCGCTCATGAGCTGGGCGAGGTAGCGGTTGAGCGCGCCCACCGGCGGCGAGATCGACATGTCGTTGTCGTTCAGCACCACCAGCAGCCGGCCGTTGGCCACGCCGGCATTGTTCAGCGCCTCGAAGGCCATGCCGGCGGTCATGGCGCCGTCGCCGATGATGGCCACGGCACGCCGGTCCTCGCCCTTGGCGCGGGCCGCCATGGCCATGCCGAGCGCGGCCGAGATGCTGGTCGACGAGTGCGCGGTGCCGAAGGTGTCGTATTCGCTCTCGTCGCGGCGCGGGAAGCCGCTGATGCCGCCCTGCTGGCGCAGCGAGTGCATGCGGTCGCGCCGGCCGGTCAGGATCTTGTGCGGATAGGTCTGGTGGCCCACGTCCCACACCAGCCGGTCTTCGGGGGTGTTGAACACATAGTGCAGCGCGATGGTGAGCTCCACCGTGCCGAGGTTGGAGCTGAGGTGGCCGCCGGTGCGGGCCACGCTGTCGAGCAGGAAACCGCGCAGTTCCTGCGCCAGCTGCGGCAGCTGCGGGCGTGCCAGGCGGCGCAGGTCGGCGGGGGCGTCGATGTGGGTCAGCAAGGAACTCATGATCGGATCACTCGGTTGACGGTGGTGGGAAGAATGGGGCCGGGCCTCAGGAGGCCCGTCTCCCCACCCAGTCGGCAAGGGCATGCAGATGGTCGGCCTGCTTCAGGCCGCAGCGCTGCAGGGCCTGGTGGGCCCGGTCCAGCACCGCATCGGCATAGGACTGCGCCGGGGCCAGCCCCATGAGGGACACAAAGGTGGGCTTGTCGGCCGCCGCATCCTTGCCGGCGGTCTTGCCCAGGGTGGCGGAGTCGGCAGTCACGTCCAGGATGTCGTCGACCACCTGGAAGGCCAGGCCGATGCAGGCGCCGTACTCGGCCAGATCGGCCAGCTGCTGCGGCGTGGCGGCGGCCGTGGCCGCGCCCATGCCGACGCTGGCCTGCAGCAGGGCACCGGTCTTGCGGCGGTGCATGGCTTCGAGTGCAGGCTGGTCGAGTGCCACACCCACGCTGGCCAGGTCCACCGCCTGCCCGCCGGCCATGCCGTCGGCACCGGCCGCCTGGGCCAGCAGGCGGCACAGCCGGGCCGACAGTTCGGCCGGCAGGCTGCCGTCACCGGGAACCAGCAGTTCGAAGGCGAGTGCCTGCAAGGCGTCGCCGGCCAGCAGGGCCTGGGCCTCGCCGAACTGCACATGCACCGTGGGCTTGCCACGGCGCAGCACATCGTTGTCCATGCAAGGCATGTCGTCGTGCACCAGCGAATAGGCGTGGATGAGTTCGACCGCGCAGGCCGCCCGCAACGCGGCAACGGCATGCCCCCCGAGCGCCTCGGCGGTGGCCAGCACCAGCAACGGGCGGAGCCGCTTGCCGCCGTCGAGCACCGCATACCGCATGGCCTCGCCCAGGCGGGCCGGCGAATCGGCCGGGACCCAGTTCGACAGCGCCTGCTCCACCACCGCCTGCTGGTGGCTGCGCCAGCCGGCGAAGTCGGCGGCGGGGGCCGGTTGCTGCGGGCCGTTCACGCGGCGTCCCAGGGTTTGGTCTGCTGGCCTTCGAGCACCTGGATCTGGTTCTCGACCGCCGTGAGCCGCTCGCGGCAGAAAGCCAGCAGGAAGGCGCCGCGCTGGTAACGGACCAGCAGCTGGTCCAGCGGAAGCTGCCCGGCGTCCAGCTGGGCGACCAGCTGCTCCAGTTCCTCCAGGGCCGCCTCGTAGCTGGCGGGCTGATCGGTGGATGGGGCAGGCTGGGCGGGGGAGGCGGCTCTCGGCATGAAGGTGCGGTGAACGTTGGAAAGCGCCGTCGTCCGGGGCGGCGCTGTGGGGTCGGGAGGGCAATTTTAGCGAGCATACCCCCCAGAGGACCGGGGGGTACAATCCGCGCTCTTTTTTCTCTGCTGACGGGTGCCACACACCCGGAGGGACGCACCACTTCACCCATCCCGCGCGAATTCGTCTGACGAGCACAGCGCTTACCTGCCCCTTCATAGGGGGAGTCTTTAGGTCAGGACCACGATGTCTGATTTGAGTCTTCAACTGCAGCAGGCCGCAAGCCAACTACCAGTTCACAGTTATTTCGACGAGGCGCTGTTCCAGCGCGAACTGGAGACGATCTTTCAGCGCGGGCCCCGATATGTGGGGCACGCTCTGTCGGTGCCCGAAGTGGGCGACTACCACGCCCTGCCGCAGGAGAACGGCGGCCGGGCCCTGATGCGCACGCCGTCCGGCATCGAGCTGGTGTCCAACGTCTGCCGGCACCGGCAGGCCGTCATGCTCAAGGGCCGTGGCAACCTGAACCAGACCCAGCCGGGGCACGCCGGTGGCCACATCGTGTGCCCGCTGCACCGCTGGACCTACAGCGGCTCGGCCACCCCGGCGGGCAACGGCCCGGCCGGGCAGCTGCTGGGGGCTCCGCATTTTCAGCACGATCCGTGCCTGAACCTGGACAACTACCGGCTGCGCGAATGGAACGGCCTGCTGTTCGAGGACAACGGCCGCGACATCGCCGCCGACCTGGCCGACCTCGGCCCGCGCCAGGCGCTCAACTTCGACGGCATGGTGCTCGACCACGTCGAGCTGCACGAGTGCAACTACAACTGGAAGACCTTCATCGAGGTCTACCTGGAGGATTACCACGTGGCCCCGTTCCACCCCGGACTGGGCAACTTCGTGACCTGCGAGGACCTGCGCTGGGAGTTCCGGCCCGAGTACTCGGTGCAGACCGTGGGGGCGCAGAACCTCATGGGGCAGGCCGGCAGCCCGGTGTATCAGCGCTGGCACGAACAGCTCATGCAGTACCGCCAGGGGCAGCTGCCGGAGCACGGCGCCATCTGGCTGACCTACTACCCGCACATCATGGTGGAGTGGTATCCGCACGTGCTGACCGTCTCGACCCTGCACCCGCTGAGCCCCACGAAGACGCTCAACATGGTCGAGTTCTATTACCCCGAGGAAATCGCCGCCTTCGAGCGCGACTTCGTCGAGGCGCAGCGGGCTGCCTACATGGAGACCTGCGTGGAAGACGACGAGATCGCCGAGCGCATGGACGCCGGCCGGGCCGCCCTGCTCAAGCGCGGCACCAGCGAGGTCGGCCCCTACCAGAGCCCCATGGAAGACGGCATGCAGCACTTCCATGAGTGGTACCGGCGCCAGATGGGTCCGGCGGTGCAGGGTTGAGCGCCGCAGCAGCCGATCCGGCCGCCAGCGTGGGCCGGCAGGCGCTGTGGATGGTGCTGGCGTCGCTCTTCTTCGCGACGATGGGGGTGTGCATCAAGTTCGCCTCCAGCCACTTCAACAGCTTCGAGATCGTCTGTTACCGGGGCGTGGTGGGCGTGATCTTCCTGGTCGGCCTGGCCCGTGCGCAGGGCGTCTCGCTCGGCACCCGGGTGCCTTCCATGCACCTGTGGCGCAGCGTGGTGGGCACCATCTCGCTCACCGCCTGGTTCTACGCGATTGCCGTGCTGCCACTGGCCACCGCCATGACCCTGAACTACATGAGCAGCGTCTGGATCGCCACCTTCCTGCTCGGGGGTGCCCTGCTGATGCAGCGGCAGGGCGCGGCGGTGCGGGCGCAGGGCCCGCTGTTCATGACGGTGCTGGCCGGCTTTGCCGGCGTGGCCATGCTGCTGCGCCCCACCTTCAGCGGTGAGCAGGCGCTGGGCTCGCTGGTGGGGCTGATGTCCGGCCTGTTCGCGGCCCTGGCTTACCTGCAGGTGGCCGCGCTGGCCCGGGCCGGCGAACCCGAAAGCCGCACCGTCTTCTACTTCTCGCTCGGTGCGGTGGTGGTGGGGGCGGTGGGCATGCTGTTCACCGGCGCCAGCGCCTGGCACTGGCCCTCGGCGCTGTGGCTGCTGCCCATCGGCGTGCTGGCGGCCCTGGGCCAGCTCTGCATGACGCGCGCCTACTCCAGCGGCGCCACGCTGCTGGTGGCCAACCTGCAGTACGCCGGCATCGTGTTTGCAGCGCTCTACAGCCTGCTGATCTTCGGCGACCAGCTGCCCCTGATCGGCTGGCTGGGCATGGCATTGATCGTGGCCAGCGGCATCACCGCCACCGTGCTGCGCAACCGGGCTGTGCCGCAGGCGCCGGCCGAGGAACACTGACCGGGCCCGGCTGTCGCACAATGCGCCGGTCGCATCTCTCGCACCGCCCCATGTTCACCACCCTGATCTCTGTCCCCGAGCTGCTGCAGCTGCAGCGCACCGACACCGACGTCCGCGTGCTCGACTGCAGCGCCGACCTGATGGACCCAGGCGCCGGCCGACGCCTGTTCGAGCAGGTGCACATCGCCGGCTCGCTGCACGCCGACCTGGACACCGACCTGAGCGACAAGTCGCACCCGGCCAGCGCCGGCCGCCATCCGCTGCCCTCGCGCGAGGCCTTCGCCGCCACCCTGCAGCGCCTGGGCGTCAACACCCGATCCCAGGTGGTGGTGCTGGACCGCGCCGGCATCATGTTCAGCGGCCGGCTGTGGTGGATGCTCAAGTGGTGCGGGCATGAGGCGGTGGCCGTGCTCGACGGCGGGCTGAATGCCTGGCAGGCCGCCGGTGGTGCCGTCGACAGCGGCCCGGCCCCGGCCGTACCCGCCGGCGATTTCCAGCTCCGCCCGGCCGCTGCCACCGCCCTCACCACGGCCGATGTGCAGGCCCTGCTCGGCCGGCCGGACCGCACGCTGGTGGACGCCCGGGCCGCCGCCCGCTTCCGCGGCGAGACCGAGCCGCTGGACCCGGTGGCCGGCCACATTCCGGGGGCCCTGAACCGCCCCTTCTCCGACAACCTGCTGCCCGACGGCCGCTTCAAGCCCGCCGAGGTGCTGCGCGCCGAATTCGACCGGCTGCTCGCCGGCCGCGACCCGGCCGGCGTGGTCCACCAGTGCGGCAGCGGTGTGAGCGCGGTGCCCAACCTGCTGGCCATGGAACTGGCCGGGCTCGGCCGCGCACCGCTGTACCCCGGGAGCTGGAGCGCCTGGTGCAACACGCCGGGGACGGCCCGTGCCCAAGGCTGATCCCTCCCGCCCCCCGGTGATCGCGCCCGGCGTGGAGGCGCTGGCGGTCCGCACCACGCTGCTGACCCTCACCGCCATGATCGCGATCACCGCAACGGCGGTCATGCTGCTGGAGCAGGTGCTGGCCACCAGCGATACCCGCGAGACCGTGGTGGCCGCTTTCATCGCAGCGGTCAGTGCCGTCGCGCATTTCATGCTGCGCTCCAGGCGCTGGGCCAACCGCACCGTGGCGGTGATGATGGTGACCGCTGTCCTGCTCACGGCCCTCATATCGGTGCTGTCCTTCGGCTCGGTCCGCACCGCGGTGAACTTTCTGTTCGTGGGCGCGGTGGCCGGAGCCGGCGTGCTGCTGGGCCGGCAGGCGCTGGTGATCGTGGCGGCGTGCGGCATCGGCGCGCTGGGCGTGCTGACCGCCGCCGAAATGCGCGGCCTGCTGGGGCCGACGCCCGACTTCTCGGTCGGCCTTCGCACCTGGATCGCCCAGTCGGCGGCCCTGCTGGTGGTGGCCATGCTGGTCACGCACAGCCGTCAGGCCACCCAGCAGGCCCTGGACCGGCAGCTGCAGGAACTCGAACGCCGCCGCCAGACCGAAGCCGAGCGCGACCGCAACCTCGACCGCTTCGCCCGCATCTTCCGGCTCTGCCCCAGCCCCATGGTGGCGCAGTCGGCCACCACCGGCATGATCCTGGACGTCAACGCCGCCTTCGAGCGCTGCTACGGCTGGCGACGCGACCAGGTGCTCGGCCACACCGACCATTTCCTGTGGATCGACCTGCTCGACCGCGAACGCCATGTGCACAAGCTGTTCAGCGACCGGCGCGTGGACGGCATGCAATGCCTGGGCAAACGCAGCGACGGCAGCCGCTTCGAGGTCCGGGTGTCGTCGGTGCTGGGCGACGACCCGGACGACACCCTGATCATCAGCACCGTCACCGACGTCAGCGCCGAACTGCGCCACCAGCAGCAGCTCACCGACGTGGCCCGGGGCGTGGCCGCCGCCACCGGCGCGGCCTTCTTCCATGCCCTGACCGAGCAGCTGGGGCGTGTGGTGCAGGCCGATTCGGTGGTGGTCTGCGAAAGCCAGCCCGATGGCGGCATGCAGACCCTGGCTGTGTGGCGCGACGGACGCCAGGCCGACAACTTCCAGTTCCAGCTGCCCGACACACCGTGCGCCGACACGCTGGAGCAGAACGGCCTGGTGGTGTACCCCGAGGCGGTGACCCGCATCTACCCGCGCGCCCGGGGCCTGGTGGCCGGCCACTACGAAGCCTATGCCGGACAGGCCCTGCGCGATGACGGGCAACGGCCGGTGGGCGTGCTGTTCGTGCTCTGGAAGCAGCCCGCCACCCTGACCGACGATGTGCGCGCCCTGCTGTCCATCTTCGTCAGCCGGGCCGAAGCCGAGCTGCAGCGCCTGCAGCGCGACCGCGACATCGAGCGCCTGCAGGCCACGCTGGAACAGCGGGTCCGCGACCGCACCGCCGAGCTGGAGCGCCTGAATGCCGAGCTCGATGCCTTCGCCTACTCGGTCTCGCACGACCTCAAGGCCCCGCTGCGCTCGATCGACGGCTTCACCCAGCTGCTGCTGGAACAGGCCGCCCCCCGGCTGGAGCCGGACGACCGCGACCTGCTGGAACGCGTGGTGGGCTCCACCCGCCGCATGGGCTCCATCATCAACGACCTGCTGGCGCTGGCCCGGGTCAGCCAGGGCATGCTGGAGCGCAACCCGGTCGACCTCAGCGACCTCGCGGCCCATGTGGCCCGGGAAGAGCTGCGCAAGTACGGCGAACGGCAGGTGCAGATCGACATCGAGCCCGGCCTGCAGGTCTGGTGCGATGCGAGGCTGGTGCGGGTGGCGCTGGAAAACCTGATCGGCAACGCCCTGAAGTACACCCGCAACCGCAGCGACGCGGTGGTGCACATCGGCCGCCTGCCGGCCACGGCCGATGCCGACCGGGAGCGCTTCTTCATCCGCGACAACGGTGCCGGCTTCGACATGGCCCACGCCGGCCTGCTGTTCAAGCCGTTCCAGCGCCTGCACCGGCCCAGCGAGTTCGAGGGCACCGGCATCGGCCTGGCCACCGTGCGCCGCGTGGTGGAACGCCACGGCGGCACCATCGAAGGCCAGGGCGTGCGGGGCGAAGGCGCCGAGTTCCGGTTCGACTTCGGCCCCCCGCCGGCCGACGGCTGAGGCCTCAGGCCACGCCGTGGCGGGCGAACCAGGCCAGCGCCCGATTCCAGCCATCGCGGGCCGGCTCGGCCCGGAAGGTGGGCCGGTAGTCGGCATGGAAGGCGTGCGGCGCGTCCGGGTAGACCACGAAGCTGGACTGCTTCGCCGCCGGACTGCCGGTGGCCAGCGCCTTCTTCATCGCCTCCACCGTGTCCAGCGGAATGCCGGTGTCGGCGGCGCCGTACAGCCCCAGCACCGGCGCCTTCAGCGCGCCGGCAATGTCCACCGGGTGGCGCGGGTTGAGGTCGCTGGTCTGCCCGACCAGCCGGCCGTACCAGGCCACACCGGCCTTCACCTGCGGGTTGTGCGCCGCGTACAGCCAGGTCTGGCGGCCGCCCCAGCAGAAACCGGTGACCGCCAGCTTCGAGACGTCGCCGCCATTCGCACCGGCCCAGCGCACCGTGGCGTCCAGATCGGACATGACCTGAGCGTCCGGCACCTTGGAGATCACCTCGGCAATCAGCCGCGCCATCTCGCCATACGACTGCGGATCGCCCTGGCGGATGAACAGCTCCGGCGCGATGGCCAGGTAACCCGCACGGGCGAAGCGCCGCGCCGTGTCGGCGATGTACTCGTGCACCCCGAAGATCTCCGACAGCACCAGCACCACCGGCAGGCCGGTGCGCCCGGCCGGCGCCGCCCGGTAGGCCGGCATCGAAAAGCCGGCCACATCGATCATCACCTCACCCACCGTCAGCCCGTCGGCCGGCGTGCGGATGGCGGTCTGCGCCATGACCGGCGCCGCCGCAGCGGCATAACCGACGCCAAGCGCCGCCTTGAGCGCCATGCGGCGGGTGGTGCCCTCGGCGCCGGACTGGCCGGGCAGGAGGGCGGAGAGGTCTTGCGTGTAGGTGCGATGCATGGGTTGTCTCCCTGTCGTTGATGTGTCCGAGTTCAATGCGCCTGATCCCAGTTGGCGCCCATGCCCACCTCGGCCACCAGCGGCACCTTGAGGGCGGCCACGCCGGCCATCAGGCGGGGCACTTCGGTGCGCAGCCAGTCCACCTCGGCCTGCGGCACCTCGAATACCAGTTCGTCGTGCACCTGCATGATCATCCGGGTGCGCCGGCCCTGTTCGTCCAGGGCCTTCTGCACCGCGACCATGCTGAGCTTGATCAGGTCGGCTGCGGTGCCCTGCATGGGCGCGTTGATGGCGGCGCGTTCGGCGCCGCTGCGGCGCGGGCCGTTCGGGCTGTTGATCTCGGGCAGGTAGAGGCGGCGGCCGAAGACGGTTTCCACATAACCCCGGGCCTTGGCCTGGGCACGGGTGTCGTCCATGTACTGGCGCACGCCGGCGAAACGCTCGAAGTAGCGCTGGATGTAGTTCTTGGCCGCGGTGTTGTCGATGCCCAGGGCCTTGGCCAGACCAAAGGCGCTCATGCCGTAGATCAGGCCGAAGTTGATGACCTTGGCGTAACGCCGCTGCTCGCTGCTGACCTGGTCCACCGCCACGCCGAACACCTCGGCGGCGGTGGCACGGTGCACGTCCAGGCCGTCCTGGAAGGCGCGCAGCAGGGCCTCGTCGCCGCTGATGTGGGCCATGATGCGCAGCTCGATCTGCGAATAGTCGGCGCTGGCGATCACATGGCCGGGCGGGGCCACGAAGGCCTCGCGCACACGACGTCCTTCGGGGGTGCGGATGGGAATGTTCTGCAGGTTGGGATCGTTGCTCGACAGCCGCCCGGTCACCGCCACCGCCTGCGCATAGTGGGTGTGCACGCGGCCGGTGCGGGGCAGCGCCATCTGGGCCAGCTTGTCGGTGTAGGTGCCCTTGAGCTTGGACAGGCTGCGGTGCTCCAGGATCCTGGCCGGGAGCGGGTAGTCCTCGGCCAGCTTCTCCAGCACTTCTTCGTCGGTGCTGCGGGCGCCGGTGGCGGTCTTCTTGATGACCGGCAGGCCCAGCTTGTCGAAAAAGATCTCGCCCAGCTGCTTCGGGCTGCCCAGGTTGAAGGGCTGGCCCGCGATCTCGTAGGCCTCCTGCTCCAGCGCCACGATGCGCTGGCCCAGTTCATGGCTTTGCGCGGCCAGGGTGGGCGCGTCGATCAGCACGCCGTTGCGCTCGATGCGGAACAGCGCCTCGCTGCTGGCGATCTCCAGTTCGTAGATGAAGCACAGGCGCTCGTCGGCCTGCAGGCGCGGCCACAGCACGCGGTGCACGTCGAGCGTCTGGTCGCTGTCCTCGCACGAATACTCGGCGGCCTTGGCCACGTCCACCTGCGAGAACGGAATCTGGTGCGCGCCCTTGCCGCACAGGGCTTCATAGCTGATGCCCTTGCGGCCGGTATGGCGCTCGGCCAGACTTTCCAGGCCATGCGGCTTGTGCACTTCCAGCACATAGCTCTGCAGCATGGTGTCGTGCACATAGCCGCGCACCTCGATGCCGTGGTTCGCGAACACATGGCGGTCGTACTTGACGTGCTGGCCCAGCTTGTGGCGCGCGGGGTCTTCCAGCCAGGGCTTCATGCGCTTCAGCACCTCGTCCAGCGGCAGCTGTTCGGGCGCGTCCGGGCCTTCGTGGGCCAACGGCACATAGGCCGCCTCACCCGGCTCCACGCTGAAGGAAATGCCGACGATGGTCGCGCGCATCTCGTCCAGCGAGGTGGTCTCGGTGTCGAGTGCCACCAGCTCGGCCGCCTGCAGGCGGACCAGCCAGGCGTCCAGCGCCTCCCAGGTGAGGATGGTGTCGTAACGCAGCTCGCGGGCCGGTGCCGGCGGGGCCACCGGTTCGTCGAACAGGCCGGGCTCGGCCGCCGGGCTGGCCGCCGCCAGCTTCTCGCCGGTGCGGGCCGCCAGGCCCTTGAAACCGTAGCGCTCGTAGAACGCCTTCAGAGCCTCGGCATCGGCCTGGCCGACGCGGATGGATTCGAGCGAAGGCAGGCCGGGCACGAAACCGTCGAGGTCGCAATCGGTCTTGATGGTCAGCAGCTGGCGGCCGGTGGGCAGCCAGTCCAGCGCCTTGCGCAGGTTCTCGCCGGCCACGCCCTTGATCTCGCCCGCCCGGGCCACCAGGGCGTCGAGCGATCCGTATTCGTTGAGCCACTTGGCGGCCGTCTTGGGGCCGACCTTCTCGACCCCCGGCACGTTGTCCACCGCATCGCCGACCAGGGTCTGGAAGTCGATCATCAGGTTCGCCGGCACGCCGAACTCGGCCTGCACGCCCGCCAGGTCGCGCTTCTTGCCGTTCATGGTGTCGATGATGGTGATGCGCTCGTCCACCAGCTGGGCCAGGTCCTTGTCGCCGCTGCTGATGACCACGTTCAGGCCCTGGCGCGACGCGGCCACGGCCAGCGTGCCGATGACGTCGTCGGCCTCCACGCCGGGCACGTCCAGCACCGGGAAGCCGAGCAGGCGCACCACCTCGTGGATGGGGGGGATCTGGGCCCGCAGGTCGTCCGGCATGGGGCTGCGGTGGCCCTTGTAGTCGGGGTAGATGGCGTCGCGGAAGGTCGGGCCGGAGGCGTCGAACACGCAGGCCACATAGGCGGCGGGCACCTCTTTCTGCAGGCTCTGCATCATGTTGACCATGCCGCGGATGGCCCCGGTGGCCGGGCTGGTCGGGTCGCCCGGCACCGCCCGCAGGTCGGGCATGGCGTGGAAGGCGCGGTAGAGGTAACTGGAGCCGTCGATCAGCAGCAGGGTGGCGTTTTCAGACATCCGCGCATTGTGGGCCAACTCGCCCGGCCATCGGCGCAGAAGCGCCCTGGCTGCCTACAATGCCGCATGCGCCCGAACCTCCCCGCCCTCCTCCTGCCGGCCCTGCTCGGCACCCTGTCGGCCCTGGCCGCCCTGGCCGCTGCTCCCGCGTCCGCCCAGGTTGCGCCGGCCGCCGACGCGCCCCGCAGCCCTGCCACCAGCGCACCGGGCGACCGCATCGAGCGCATCACCAACGAAGACGCGCTCACCCGCATCCAGGAGCTGCGCGTGGGGGGCCAGACCCAGTCCATCGACGTGGCGCCCAAGAACGGCGCCCCGGCCTACCAGATTGCCCCGCAGCCGGCCGGCGCCCTGCCCGGCGAGACCGGCGGCAAACCGACCGGCAACGCCGGGCGCAGCAGCTGGCGCTTGCTCAACTTCTGAAGGCGGCACCCCCATGGCCGTCTATACCGAAGTCGGCTTCGACGAAGCCGCCGCGCTGCTCCAGAAGCTGAACCTGGGTGTGCTCACCGAGCTCAAGGGCATTCAGGGCGGCATCGAGAACACCAACTACTTCGTCACCAGCGAGCGCGACGGCCAGACGCTGCAACATGTACTGACCGTGTTCGAACGGCTGGGCTTCGAGCAGCTGCCGTTCTACCTGCACCTCATGAAGCACCTGGCCTCGCGTGGCATCCCGGTGCCCGACCCGGCCGCCGATGCGCGTGGCGAGATCCTGCACACGGTGCAGGGCAAGCCGGCCGCCGTGGTGGACCGGCTGGCCGGCCGCAGTGAACTTGCGCCCCAGGCCCACCACTGCGCTGCCGTGGGGGCCATGCTGGCCCGCATGCACCTGGCCGGAGGCGACTTCAACCGCCAGCAGCCCAACCTGCGCGGCCTGCCCTGGTGGAACGAGACGGTGCCGGTGGTGCTGCCCTTCCTGACCCCGGAACAATCGGCGCTGATCCGCGCCGAACTGGCCTACCAGAACCATGTGGCCGCCCTGCCCGCCTGCCAGGCGCTGCCGCGCGGCCCCATCCACGCCGACCTGTTCCGCGACAACGTCATGTTCGACGGCGACCGGCTCTGCGGCTTCTTCGACTTCTATTTCGCGGGCTGCGACACCTTCCTGTTCGACATCGCGGTCTGCCTGAACGACTGGTGTGTCTCGCACGACGCCGACCCGGCGCTCGACGGCCGCCACGACGCCGCACGGGCCGCAGCGCTGCTGTCCGCCTACCAGGCGGTGCGCCCGCTGACGGCGGCCGAGCGCCAGCTGCTGCCGGCGCTGCTGCGCGCCGGGGCGCTGCGTTTCTGGCTGTCCCGCCTCTGGGACCTGCACCTGCCGCGCGAGGCCGCCCTGCTCCAACCCCACGACCCCGGACACTTCGAACGTGTGCTGAGGGGCCGCCTGCAGGGGGGTCTGACCGAAGCCGCCGCGCTGCTCGACCCGGCTTTTGAAACCGCATGAAACTCAACCTCGTCCCCGCCAGCACCGGACTGACCTGGGTCCGCCTGGGCATCCGCACTTTCTTCCGCCAGCCCCTGGCCATGGGTGGCCTGTTCTTCATGTTCATGGCCGCGGTGTCGGTGCTGTCGCTGGTGCCGCTGGTGGGCACTGCCCTGTCGGTGGGCCTGGTGCCGGCCGCCACCCTGGGCCTGATGGCCGCCACCCGCGAGGCCGAGCAAGGCCGTTTCCCCATGCCGTCGCAGCTGGTGCTGGCCTTCCGGGGCGGTGCCGAGCGCACCCGCGCCATGATCATGCTGGGGGGCCTGTATGCCGTGGGGCTGCTGGTGGTGCTGGTGGCTGCCGCCCTGCTGGCCGGCACGGCCGATGCCCTGCCGGCCACCGGCGACGAGCTCACGCCCGAGATGGTTCAGGCCCTGGCCGGCGAACCCGGTCTGTGGCTGGCCATGCTGGTGTACCTGCCGGTGATGATGGCTTTCTGGCATGCACCGGCGCTGGTGTACTGGCGCGGCGTGAGCCCCGGCAAAAGCCTGTTCTTCAGCCTGATGGCCTGCTGGGCCAACAAGGGCGCGCTGTTCTTCTATGCCATCGGCTGGGGCGCGTTCTTCATGATCGCCGGCCTGCTGGTCGGGGTGCTGGGCGCCATGCTGGGTGGCGGCGCCGGCTTGTCCGCGGTGCTGTACCCGCTGGTGCTGCTGATGGCCGCCATGTTCCACACCTCGATCTGGTTCTCGGTACGCGACAGTTTCCAGGCCGAAGGGTCCGACCCGCCGGCATCGTCCAACCCCTGAAGACGGAGTTCCCATGACACAGCATGTCCTGCAAGGCCGCGACGAGGCGGAGATCACCTGGTTCCGGCGGCGCCAGACCCTTCAGGCCGCAGCGGCCTGGATGGCGCTGGGCGGATTCGGCACCGCTGCCGCCCAACAGCGTTCCAACGTGATCGAACTGGTCGGCGACATCCTGCTCAACGGGGCGCGTCTGCTGGCCGGCCAGTCGGTGCAGACCGGCGACGAGATCGTCAGCGGCCCGGCGTCCCGCCTGACCTTCGTGCTGGGCAACGCGGCCTTCCATGTGCGCCAGAACTCGCGCCTGCGGCTGGAGCGCGGCAATTCGCTCAGCAACGTGAGCGGCGTGCGCCTGCTGGCCGGGGCCCTGGGCAGCGCCTTCGGCAGCGGCAGCAGCCGGCAGATCGTCACGCCCACCCTGACCGTGGGCATCCGGGGCACCGGCGTGTACACCGAGGTGATGGCCAACGAGGCCAACCGGACCTATTTCTGCAACTGCTACGGCACGGTCGATCTGGCCACGCGCGGCCAGCAGGTGGAGTCGGTCAGCAGCTACCACCAGTCGTTCTGGGGCGAGGTGCAGCCGCGTGACGGCCGCTTCATCACCCCGGCGCCAGCCCTGAACCACACCGACGAAGAACTCGAGTTCCTGGCCAGCCTGATCGGTCAGCGCACCGCCTGGCAGATCGCCGGCCGCACCGGCGTGAAGGATGGTCGGGGCTACATGGAACAGCGCGGGCCCGAGGCCCACCCGGCCGCCCCCCGCTGAAACCGCCCGACCCGAAAAAAAACCCGGACCGCGCAAGCGATCCGGGTTTTTTGTTGCCCAGCCCCGTCGAGGGGCCGGTGGAACATCACAGGCCGATCGGCTTGCCGTCCTTGCGGCGGATGGCGATGGTGGCCGAGCGCGGACGCTTGCCCGGGCCGTAACCGGCGTTCGACGGCCAGGTGCTCTGGAAGGTGTAGTCGGCGTTGGTGCCGATGGCCGCGGTGTCCTCACCCGGGTGCTGAATGTTGACGAAGATGGTCTTGCCATCGTCGGCTTCGGTCAGGCCGGTGATCTCGCAACCCTTGGGGCCGACCAGGAAGCGGCGCAGGCGGGCCTCGCCCAGGGTGGCACCCAGGAAGGTCTTCTGCGGCACGGTGCCACCGGCGTTGGCGATGTTCACTTCGCCACCGTCGCCCACTTCGCCCGGAATGGCGGCCAGCAGCATGCAGTTGGTCTCGTCGGTGTAGGCACCGTCGTCGGTCTGGATCCAGCAGATGCCGGTCGACGGGCTGAACCACAGGCCGTCGGGCGACGAGAAGTCGTTCGCAGCGGTCAGCTTGGACAGGTTGACGTTGTTGGCTTCGGAGTTTTCCTCGGCACCGAACAGGAAAATGTCCCAGGTGAACTCGGTGGCGGTCGATGCACCGGCGGCTTCGCGGAACCGGATGATGTGGCCGTTGGGGTTGCCGGAGCCCGGGTTGCGGCCGTCGAGTCGACCATCGCTGTCGGTGTAGGCGCGCGGGTTGGCGGCGTCCACACGGGCGGCGGTACGGGTGCCGTTGTTGGTGAGGGTGAAGTACACCTCGCCGTTGACCGGGTTCACCGCGCCCCACTCCGGGCGGTCCATGGGGGTGGCACCGGCGGCGCTGGCAGCGATGCGGGTGTTCACCAGCACGTCGGCCTGGTTGGCGAAGGTGTAGCTGAACGGGACACCACCAACGGTGTAATTGAAGGTCTTCGGCAGCTTGTCGAAGTCCAGCTCCAGCCAGACACCGGTGCCATCGGCATTGAACTTGGCGGCGTACAGCTTGCCTTCGTTCAGGTACTTGTCGCCGGCGGCCATGCCGCCGCCCACGTCACGCGGGTCCCACTTGGCGGTGCTCACGAACTTGTAGATGTACTCGTTCACCGAGTCGCAACCCATGTAGAAGGCCAGCGGCTGGCCCTTCTCGGGCAGACCGCAGACGGCGGCCTCGTGGGCGAAGCGGCCCATGGCCACGCGCTTGGCCGGCACGGCCTTGCGGTCCAGCGGATCGATCTCGACGTTGTAGCCGAAGGTGTTGGGCTCGTTGCGGAAGTCGCCGGCCGCAGAGGCGGCCGGGGCCGACACGTTGAAGCGGGCGAAGCGGTCGTCGGTGTCGGACACCGAGGCCCAGCCCTGCGAGCCCACCAGGGCGCCGACAGCCGCCGGTGCATTCCGCACGCCGTAGCGGGCGCGGGAAGCCTTGGTGCGAGCGTCCACATCGGTCGAGCCAGGCGGCATGTACCAGTAGGCGGACCAGTTCTCTTCGCAGGCCAGGTAGGTGCCCCAGGGGGTCTTGCCGCTGCCGCAGTTGTTCAGGGTGCCGCGCGAGAACTTGCCGTCGGCGGCGTACTTGGTGACCATGAACTGCTGGATGTCGCGCAGGTGGGCAGCGGGGCCGGTGATGCGCATGCGGGTCTGGCCGTTCACGCGGCGGTTGTAGGCCGAGTTGTCCTTGTAGGTCCAGCGGCCGTCCTTGCCGCGCTCGACCTCGGCCACCGACACGCCGTGGTGGTTGATTTCCTTCAGCACTTCCAGCTCAGGGCGCTTGCCCTGGTCCCAGCCGCCGAACTGGTTGAACTTCTTGCCGTCCACGCCGTTGGTGGTCTGGCCACGCGGGTGGAAGAAGTGGGCGTCGGCCGAGCTCTCGTGGTTGATGGCCAGCACGGCACGGTCGGTGCTCTTCTCGGTGTAACGGCCGTTGCGGCCGATGAAGAAGATCTCCATGCCGTCATGGTGGTCGCCCACGCGCATGGACCAGTCGTCTTTCTCGGCGCCGGTGTTCGAGTAGGCAGGGATGTCCTTGGTCAGGCGGTCACCGGTGGCGTGCACCACGGTGTAGGTGTAGCCATCGGGCAGCATGATGCTGTCGGCCAGCGACTTGCCCACTGCATTGAAGCCCAGCGAAGGCAGCTCGGCTTCGCTCATGCCACCGCAGGCGGCCAGCATCGGCACGGTGGACAGGGCGGCCAGACCGAAGCCACCGCGGATGATGTCGCGGCGGTTCAGGCGGGCTTTCTCCAGCACGTCCTGGAAATGTTCGTTGGGGGCGTCGTTGCAGTCGTCGACGGGATGGTGGGCCATGGTTGTGTCCTCGTGGGTTGGGGGTTAAGACACAAGTAGCATCCGCCGAGGCCGTGAAAGTTCCGTGACCGAAATCACAGTCTGTAAATGCCGGGGGGTTTGCGCCGGTTGTCATGCCGGCGTCATGGTTCAGGTGATGGGCGTGAGCTTGGCCACGCTGAGCGCCAGCCACTTGGTGCCGTGGCGGTTGAAGTTCACCTGGGCCCGCGCATCGGCCCCGGCGCCCTCGACAGACACCACCTGGCCCTCCCCGAACTTGTTGTGGAACACCGCCATGCCGGCGCGGATGTCGGTGCCCCGGTCGGGCTCGGGTTCTCGCGCGGCCGGCGCGCGGGTGAATCCCTCCGACCACGCCGGCTGCGGCGCCCGCCCGGCCTGCCCCATGGCGCGGTGACCGCCCCAACCGGCGCTGCCCGTACCGGTCCAGCCGGTGGGGGCTGGCGGTGTGAGCCATTTCAGGCAGGCCTCGGGCAGTTCGTCGAAGAAACGGCTGCGCAGGTTGTAGCGGGTCTGGCCGTGCAGCATGCGGGTCTGCGAATGGCTGAGGTAGAGGCGCTGGCGCGCGCGGGTGATGGCGACATACATGAGGCGCCGTTCTTCCTCCAGGCCATCGCGGTCGCTCATGGAGTTCTCGTGCGGGAACAGGCCTTCTTCCAGCCCGGTGATGAACACCGCGTCGAACTCCAGGCCCTTGGCGGCGTGCACCGTCATGAGCTGCACCGCGTCCTGGCCAGCCTGCGCCTGGTTGTCGCCGGATTCGAGCGCGGCATGCGACAGGAAGGCCGCCAGCGGGCTGAGCGTCTCGCCGGTGTCGGTGTCCACGCCGGGCACGGCTTCGGCCGGTGCGAGCGGTTCGTCCAGCACCGGCAATGCCGGGTCCAGGCCCTGGCTCGCCGGGCTCTGGGTCAGCGCGGCGGCTTCGCGGCCAAAGCCTTCCTGCATGACGAAGCTCTCGGCCGCAGCCACCAGTTCCTGCAGGTTCTCCACCCGGTCCTGGCCTTCGCGCTCGGCCTTGAAATGCTCCACCAGACCGCTGTGCTCCAGCACCAGCTCGATGGTCTCGCGCAGGCTGCGGCCTTCGCTCTGTTCGCGCATCACATCCATCAGGGCCACGAAGCCGCCGATGGCGGCACCCGCCCGGCCGGTGACCGCACTCACCGCGTCGTGCAGCGAACAGCCGCTGGCGCGGGCCACGTCCTGCAGCTGCTCGATGCTGCGGGCGCCGATGCCGCGCGGCGGGAAGTTGACCACCCGCAGGAAGCTGGTGTCGTCGTGCGGGTTCTCGATCAGCCGCAGATAGGCCAGCGCGTGCTTGATCTCGGCGCGCTCGAAAAAGCGCAGACCGCCATACACCCGGTACGGCAGACCGGCGTTGAACAGCGCGGTCTCGACCACCCGGCTCTGGGCGTTGCTGCGGTACAGCACCGCCACCTCCTGGCGGCTCAGGCCGTCGTTCACCAGCTGGCGGATCTCGTCGACCATCCACTGCGCCTCGGCCAGGTCGCTGGTGGCCTCGTGCACCCGCACCGGTTCGCCGGCACCGGCCTCGGTGCGCAGGTTCTTGCCCAGCCGGCCGGTGTTGTGGCCGATCAGGTGGTTGGCCGAATCCAGGATGTTGCTCACGCTGCGGTAGTTCTGCTCCAGCTTGATCTGGTGCTGCACCCGGAACTCGCGCACGAAGTCGGCCATGTTGCCCACCCGCGCACCCCGGAAGGCATAGATGCTCTGGTCGTCGTCGCCGACCGCGAACACCGCATTGCCGGCCGACGGCAGCCCCTCGGTCGGCGGGCTGGAGAACATCTTGATCCAGGCGTACTGCAGGCGGTTGGTGTCCTGAAACTCGTCGATCAGGATGTGGCGGAACCGGCGCTGGTAGTGCGCGCGGATGGCGTCGTTGTCGCGCATCACCTCGTAGGAGCGCAGCATGAGTTCGCCGAAGTCGACCACGCCCTCGCGCTGGCACTGCTCTTCGTACAGCGCATACAGCTCGACCTTGCGGCGGGTGTCCTCGTCGCGGGCCACCACGTCGCGCGGGCGCTGCCCGTCTTCCTTGCAGCCGGCAATGAACCACTGCAGCTGCTTCGGCGGAAAGCGCTCGTCGTCCACATTGAACTGCTTGCACAGCCGCTTGACGGCCGAGAGCTGGTCCTGCGTGTCCAGGATCTGGAAGGTGGCCGGCAGGCCGGCGGTGGCATGGTGGGCGCGCAGGAAGCGGTTGCACAGGCCATGGAAGGTGCCGATCCACATGCCCCGCACATTCACCGGCAGCATGGCCGAGAGGCGGGTCATCATTTCCTTGGCGGCCTTGTTGGTGAAGGTCACCGCCATCACGCCGCCGGGCGTGATCTGGCCGGTCTGCAGCAGCCAGGCGATGCGGGTGGTCAGCACCCGGGTCTTGCCCGAGCCGGCACCGGCGAGGATGAGGGCGTGTTCGGCCGGCAGGGTGACGGCAGCGGCCTGCTCGGCATTGAGGCCGGCCACCAGTGCGTTCAGGGTGGCGGGCGCCGGGGCGGCGATGGGGTGTTCAGGGAGCATGCGGGGATTGTAGGAAGGGGCGCCCACACCCTGCGGTCGAGTCGGCCTAGAATCGCGCACCGGGCCCAAGATTCTTGCGCCCGGTTTTTTGTGCCCGCTGCACGGCGGGGCACCACACAGAACCGGCCAGACCAAGCGCTCACACGTTCAGTCATTCACAGGAGCCGGGTTCCATGGAAATCTTCGATTACGACAACGTCCTGCTGTTGCCGCGCCAGTGCCGCGTGGACAGCCGATCGCAATGCGACACCAGCGTGGAGCTGGGCGCACGGCGCTTCCGCCTGCCGGTGGTGCCGGCCAACATGAAGACGGTGGTGGACGAGCCGATCTGCGTCTGGATGGCGCAGCACGGCTACTTCTACGTGATGCACCGCTTCGACATCGACAACCTGCAGTTCGTGCGCGACATGCACGCGCGCGGGCTGTATGCCTCGATCTCGCTGGGCGTGAAGGCCCCCGACAAGGCCAAGGTGGACCAGCTGGCCGCCGAGGGCCTGGTGCCGGACTACATCACCATCGACATCGCCCACGGCCACGCCACCAGCGTGCGCGACATGATCGCCCACATCAAGCAGAAGCTGCCGGCCAGCTTCGTGATTGCCGGCAACGTGGCCACGCCTGAGGCGGTGATCGACCTGGAGAACTGGGGCGCCGATGCGACCAAGGTCGGCGTCGGTCCGGGCAAGGTCTGCATCACCCGGCTCAAGACCGGCTTCGGCACCGGCGGCTGGCAGCTCTCGGCCCTGAAGTGGTGTGCCCGGGTGGCCACGAAACCGATCGTGGCCGACGGCGGCATCCGCTGCCACGGCGACATTGCCAAGAGCATCCGCTTCGGCGCCACCATGGTCATGATCGGCTCGCTGTTCGCCGGCCACGAGGAATCGCCCGGCCGCACGGTGGAGTTGGACGGCGAGCGGTTCAAGGAGTACTTCGGCTCGGCCAGCGACTTCAACAAGGGCGAGTACCGCCACGTGGAAGGCAAGCGCATCCTGGAGCCGATCAAGGGCCGGCTGGCCGACACCCTGACCGAAATGGAGCAGGACCTGCAGAGCTCCATCAGCTATGCCGGCGGCACCCGGCTGATGGATGTGCGCCGGGTGAACTACGTCATTCTGGGCGGCGACAACGCCGGCGAACACCTGCTCATGTGAGGCCGAGCAGGCCCAGCGCGCGGGCGTGCAGCCGGTGCGCCGGGTCGGCCAGCGCGTCGACCACGGTGAAGTGGTTCAAGCCGGGCAGCTCCTCGCACACCGGCACCACCTTGTGGCCCCAGGCCTGCTGCAGGATGCGGGTCTGGCGGCGGAACTCGCTGCTCTCGATGCCGCCGGCGAACGCCTCGATCTGTCCGCGCCGGTTGCGCAGGCGCGGCGCCGGCAGGCGGGCCGGGCTGGCCATGGCCACCTGCTGCGGCGTGATGCCCAGCGAGGTCTGCACGAAGGGCGTGTGCATGACCGGCTGCAGGTCGTGCACGCCGGAGATGGTCATGCCGTTGCGCGGCAGGTCGGCCGGCAGATCGGCTCCCACCAGCTGCCAGCTGCAGTTCATCAACATGCTGGCCAGGTGGCCGCCGGCCGAGTGGCCGACCACGGTGATGCGCCGGGGGTCGCCGCCGTGGGCTGAGATGTGGCGGAAGGTCCAGGCCAGCGCCTGCACCATCTGCAGGGTGATGTGCGGAATGGTCACCGCCGGGCACAGCGCGTAGTTGGGCATGACCACGCAGGCACCCTTGCGGGTGAACGGCGGGGCAACGAAGGAGTGGTCGGCCTTGTCCAGGCTGCGCCACCAGCCGCCGTGGATGAAGAACAGCACCGGCGCCGGCGCAGCGCCGCCGCCTTCGGCCGGGAAGATGTCGAGCATCTCGCCGGCACCGCTGCCGTAGGGCACGTCGATCAGCGCGCCGGGGGCCTGGCGGGCCACAGCCGAATCGCGCGCCCAGCGGGCAAAGATGTCGACATGCTCGGGCACCAGGGCGCGGTTGTTGTACTCGCGATCAAGCCAGGCGGCATCCAGGGAGGGGGTGGTGGGCATGGACCGTCCTTGTGCGTGGTGTTGCAGGGCGGCGCATTGTGGCACCGCGGGCGGCGTGGGGCTGTCCATCCGGGAACACTGCCCGGTGGGGCATGACTCCTACAATCCGCGCTCTCAAGAGAGCACACCGCCGTGACACAGCCTTCCCCCTCCAGCGCCTCCCCCTCTTCGCTCCCTCCGCTGCACATTGCGGTGCTGGGCATCGGCATGATGGGTTTTCCGATGGCCCGCCGCCTGTGCGAAGCCGGCCTGAGCGTGTCCGCCTGGAACCGCTCCCGCACCAAGTCCGATCGCCTGCTGCCCTTCGGCGCCCGCGTGACCGACACCCCGGCCGAGGCGGTGGCCCAGGCCGATGTGGTCATCACCCTGCTGGAAGACGGCGGCATCGTCGAGGACGTGCTGTTCCGCCAGGGCGCGGCACAGGCCATGCGGCCGGGCAGCATCGTGATGGACATGTCGTCCATCCAGCCGGCGCAGGCCCGCGACCATGCCGCACGGCTGGGTGCGCTGGGTGTGCACCACATCGACGCGCCGGTCTCGGGCGGCACGCTCGGTGCCGAACAGGGCACGCTGGCCATCATGGCGGGCGGCAAGGCGGCCGATGTCGAGCGGGTGCAGCCGGTGCTGGCGGTGCTGGGCCGCGCCACCCATGTCGGCCCGCACGGTGCGGGCCAGCTGGCCAAGCTGGCCAACCAGATGATCGTGGGCATCACCATCGGCGCGGTGGCCGAGGCGCTGCTGCTGTGCGAGAAGGGCGGCGCCGACATGGCTCGCGTCAAGCAGGCCATCACCGGCGGCTTTGCCGACAGCCGCATCCTGCAGGTGCATGGTCAGCGCATGATCGAACGCGACTTCGCCAAACGGGGCGCCGTGTCGGTGCAGCTCAAGGACATGCGCAATGCCCTGGCCACGGCGCAGGAGGTGGGCTTCACCGCCCCCATCACCAGCCTGTTCGAGCAACTGTTTGCCGAAGCGGCCGACCACGGCCTGGCCGATCTCGACCATTCCGCCCTGTTCGTGGAACTGGCCAGCCGCAACGGCATGGCCTGAGGCCCAGGCCTCAGGCCGGCGTGCGAAGCGAGAAGCCAGCCACCTGCTTGTAGTGCTCCGAGATGGCGCGCAGCTCGTCCTGGCTGATCAGCCGGTCGATGTCGTCGAACGGCTGCCCACCGCTGAGCTCGTCGACCTTCATGATGATGAAGTCCGGCGGCAGCGTGCGGTTGGTCTCCACCACCCGGGCGGTGGCCGGGCGGCGCAGGGCGTCGTAGCGGGCCAGCGCAGCGGCCGGATCGGACGGCGTGGCCGCCAGTTCGTCGGCCAGGGTGCGGGCGTCGATGAGCGCCTGGGCCGAGCCGTTGGAGCCGCGCGGGTACATGGGGTGGGCGGCGTCGCCCATCAGCGTGACCTGATCGAAGCTCCACAGCGGCAGCGGGTCCTTGTCGACCATGGGGTACTCGAAGATCTGCTGCGCCCCGGTGATCAGGGCCGGCACATCCAGCCAGTCGTAACGCCAGTCGGCAAAGGTCGGCAGGAAGGCTTCGAGCCGGCCGGGCCGGTTCCAGTCGTTCATGCGGGTCTGCGGGTCGCGAATCTCGGCCACCCAGTTGATGAGCTGGTTGCCCTGCCCGTCCACGTTGTCGGCGATCGGGTAGATGACCATCTTGCCGGTGTCGATGGAGCCCACACGGATGTAGCTGCGCCCGTCCAGGATGGGCTTGTGCACCGTGGTGCCGCGCCAGGTGTTGATGCCGCCGAAGCAGACCCGGTCGTCCGGGTAGAAATGGCGGCGGACGGCCGAGTTCACGCCGTCGCAGGCCACCACCACATCGGCCTGCACCGGCGCCGGTCGCACGCCGTCGACCGGGTCGAAATGCAGCACCGCGCCCCGGGCCTGCGGCTGGATGCGCACGCAGCGGTGTCCGGTGTGCAGGCGCTCGCGGCCGATGCGCTCCAGCGCCGCCTGCCACAGCACACCGTGCAGCCGCCCCCGGTGGATGCCGAGTTCGGGCAGCTCGTAGCCGGCGTGGCGGCCGCGCGGCTCGCCGTACACGCGCTGACCCCACCGGTTGAAGAACACGCTCTCGCGGTTCTCGATGGCGCAGGCCTGCAGGGCTTCCAGCAGCCCCAGTGCCGCGAGCTCGCGCACGCCGTGGGGCAGCAGCGTGATGCCCACCCCCAGCTCGCGCACCTCGCTCACGCCCTCGTACACATCGCAGGCCAGCCCGCGCTGGTGCAGCGCCAGCGCAAACGCCAGGCCGGCAATGCCGCCTCCCACCACCGCAATCCGCATGTTCATTCCGCCTTGATGCCCTGGGTCTTGATGAGCGCGGCCCAGCGGTCGGCGTCGCGCGCCACCAGCTGGCCGAAGGCTTCGGGGGTGCCGGTGGCCGGGTCCATGCCCTGTGCGCTGAAGGCCTTGCGGACTTCCTCGCTGCCCAGGATGTCGTTGATCTCGCGGTTGAGCTGGGCCACCTGGGCCGCCGGCATGTTGCGCGGCGCAAAGATGCCGTACCACATGTCCACGTTCACATTGCCGGCCCGGGCTTCGGCCAGGGTGGGCACGTCGGGCAGCAGCGGGTGGCGCTTGTCCGAACCGATGCCCAGGGCCACCAGCTTGCCGGCGCGCACCTGCGGCAGCGCCACATGGATGGGCAGAAACATGGCGTCGACCTGGCCACCGAGCAGGTCGGTCATGGCCGGGCCGGTGCCGCGGTAGGGAATGTGGGTCAGGAACACCTGGGCCGTGGTCTTGAACAGCTCCATGGACAGGTGGTGCGGCGTGCCCACGCCGGGCGAGGCGTAGTTCAGTTTGCCAGGGGCCTTGCGGGCGGCGGCCACCAGATCGGTCGCGCTGGCCATGCCGCTGCGCGGATGGGTCACCAGCAGCAGCTGACCCCAGCTGGTCAGGGCGATCGGGGCCAGGTCCTTGACCGGATCGAAGCCCAGCTGCGGGTAGAGGCTGCGGTTCATCACCAGCGTGTTCACGCTGACCAGCAGGGTGCTGCCGTCGGCCGGCGCGCGCACCACCGCTTCGGTGCCGATGTTCCCGGATGCCCCGGCGCGGTTCTCCACCACCACCGGGCGCTTCAGCCGCTCCGCCAGGCGCGGCCCCACGGTGCGCGCAATCAGGTCGATGCCGGTGCCCGGCGTGAACGGCACGATCAGCTTCAGGGGGCCATCGGCCGGCGCCTGGGCCAGTGCCATCGGCGCGGCCAGACCGAGGCCCGCCGCACAGGCCATGGCCAGGGTGGCCCGACGCCGACTCAGGGTATTAACGGGGTTCATCGCGTGTCTCCTGATTGTTAGCATGCATACCATTATCAGGAGACAACTGCCGCCGGGGGCATCCGTGAATTCCCGGGGGCAGACCGCACGCCATGACACCGCTAGAGCTCTACCAGCGCCCCGGCTTTCTGCTGCGCCGCCTGCACCAGATTGCGGCCGCGGTGTTCGAGAACGCCTGTGCCGATCTGGGCCTGACCACCGCCCAGTACGGAGTGCTGGTCATCGTGCACAGCGAGCCCGGCATCGACCAGACCCGGCTCGCCCGCGCCCTCGCCTTCGACAAGGTGACCGTGATGCGGGTGCTGCGCGGTCTGGAAGAACGCGGTCTGGTGGAGCGTGTCAGCAGCGGTCGCCAGAAGACGCTCGCGCTGACGGCAGCCGGCCACGAGTTGCTGGTGCAGGCGCGCGCCCGGGCCGAAACCGCTTCGCGGCGGCTGATGTCGCCGCTGGACAGCGACGATCAGGCGCAGCTGGTCCGGCTGCTGCAGACGCTGGCCAACGGCCTGGCCGACGAGGCGCGCGCGCCGTTCGTGCCGCTGCAGCGCTGAAGGCGATGAAGACGCCTGAAGCGCGAACGGCGAAATCGCGAACGGCTCAGGCGTCCTTCGGCGGCAGCTGACAGGTGTTCCAGCCGAACAGGCTGTAGGGCGGGCACCAGCCCATCAGGCCGGTGGCCAGGGGCAGCACGCCCAGGTAGGCCCAGGGGCCAAGCACACCGGCAAAGGCCGCGGCCACCAGGGACAGGCCGATGGTGATGCGCAGGGCGCGGTCGATGCCGCCGACATTCTTTTTCATGGTGGATCTCCTTCAGGGACGGACAAAGGTCAGTTGCCTCACAGGGCGTTGACCGGGATCTTGAGATAGGTCGTGCCATTGGCCTCCGGCGGTGGCATCTGCCCCGCGCGGATGTTGACCTGCACCGACGGCAGCATCAGCACCGGCATGTCCAGCGTGGCGTCGCGGCGGGTCCGCATCTCGACGAACTGGTCTTCGGTGATGCCGTCGTGCACATGGATGTTGCGGGCGCGCTGATCGGCCACGGTGCATTCAAAGCGGGCCTCGCGGCTGGGCGGCGGGTAGTCGTGGCACATGAACAGCCGGGTCGCCTCCGGCAGGGCCAGCAGGCGCCGGATCGAGGCGTACAACGTCCGGGCATCGCCGCCCGGAAAGTCGCAACGGGCGGTGCCCACATCGGGCATGAACAGGGTGTCGCCCACGAACACCGCATCGCCGATCCGGTAGGCCGCGCAGGCCGGCGTGTGCCCCGGCACCTGCATGACCTCGACCGCCAGCGGGCCGATGCGGAAGGTCTCGCCGTCGGCGAACAGGTGGTCGAACTGCGAACCGTCGACGCTGAACCCGGGCTCCAGGTGGAACACGCCACGGAACACCTTCTGCACCTCGGTGATCCGGGCCCCGATGCCGATGCGGCCGCCGAGCTGCTGGCGCAGCCAGGGCGCGGCAGAGAGGTGGTCGGCATGGGCATGGGTCTCGAGGATCCACTGCACCTGCAGACCGAGCTGCTTCACATGGGCCACCACCCGCTCGGCCGACGCCGTGCCGGTGCGGCCGGACTTGGGGTCGTAGTCCAGCACCGGGTCCACGATGGCGGCCGGCGTGCCCGCGCCGCTGTGCACCACATAGGTGACGGTCCAGGTCTGCGGGTCGAAGAACGGGTCCACCTGCGGGCGGACCGGTAGGCGCATGGAAGTCATGAAGCGTGCCCGGTCAAATATCAGTGATCGCAAATATATTGATTAACAATATATCTGTCAATAGATTGTCAGACCACCCGGACCCTGTCCCGGTCGGGCATCGGCGAGCCGCTACGATGGCCGGTTTACGCAAGGAGTCCCACCATGGCAAGCAAAAAATCCGGCATTCCCCCGATCGACATCGGCATCCCCGAAAAAGACCGCAAGAAGATCGCGGTCGGTCTCTCGAAGCTGCTGGCCGACAGCTACACCCTCTACCTGATGACCCACAACTTCCACTGGAACGTCACCGGTCCGCAGTTCAACAGCCTGCACGCCATGTTCATGGGGCAGTACACCGAGCAGTGGAATGCGCTGGACATCATTGCCGAGCGCATCCGCGCCCTGGGCTACCCGGCCCCCGGCACCTACAAGGAATTCGTCAAGCTGGCCTCGATCCAGGAGGTCGAGGGCGTTCCCAAGGCCGACGACATGGTGCGCCATCTGGTGGCCGCCCAGGAAGCCACCGCCCGCACCGCGCGCTCGCTGTTCCCGGTGGTCGACGCCGCCAACGACCAGCCCACCGCCGACGTGCTGACCCAGCGCATCGACGTGCATGAAAAGACCGCGTGGATGCTGCGCAGCCTGCTCGAAGACTGACGCTCCGACCCCACCCGAACCACCGGAGCCCCCATGCACAAACGCCATTTCCTGCAGGCCGCCGCCGGCGCCGCGCTGCTGCCGGTCTGCGCGACCGCCGCCAGCCCGGCAAAAGCGGCCGCCCCCGCCCTGCTGACCGTCTCCGGTGCCATCCGCCAGGGCAACCGCCCGCCACTGAACCAGGCGCTGGACCAGATGATGGCCAAGCACGGCGTGGCCTTCGACAAGGCGCACGCCTTCGGCTTTGCCGAGATCGCCGCCCTGCCGGCCATCGACATCCGGCCAACGCTCGAATACGACGGCATACGGCACACCCTGCGCGGCCCCACGGTGGCGCGGGTGCTGGAAGCCGCCGGCGCAGTGGCCACCGACAGCACCCCGATCGGCCTGCGTGCGGTGGACGGCTACAACGCCGAACTCACCCTGGGCGAATTGAAGCGGCTGGGCTTCATCGTGGCCACCCACCTCGACGGCCAGCCGATGCCGCTGGGTGGTCTGGGTCCCCTGTGGGCGATCTACGAACCCGACCGTTTCCCCGATCTGGCCCGGCTGAGCCTGCCCGAGCGCTTCGTGAAGTGCCCCTGGGGCGTCTACGCCATCCATGTCGGCTGACACCGGCAACGCACTGCCCCCGCCGGCCGGGTTCGCCTTCGGCCGGGAACTGCTGCTCGCCCTGACCCGCGTCGGCCGCCGGCCCCGGCTGTTCGGCTGGCGCGAGGTGCTGGAGCAGTTCGACCAGACCGGCCCGCGCGCGCTGCCCATCGTGGTGCTGGCCTGCGCGCTGGTCGGCCTGATGCTGGGCTACATGGGCGGTGCCCAGCTGGCCCGCATCGGGGGGCAGCTGTATGTGGCCGACGTGGTCACCGTGGGCATGGTCCGCGAACTCGCCGGCCTCATGACCGGCGTCATCCTGGCCGGCCGGGTCAGCAGCACCTACGCCGCGCACCTGGCCAGCATGACCGCCAACGAAGAGGTGGATGCGCTGCGGGTCATGGGCATCGACCCGGTGGGCCACCTGGTGCTGCCCCGGCTGCTGAGCCTGCTGATGGCCTTCCCGCTGCTCATGGGCTTCGGCGCCGTGGCCGGGGTGGCCGCGGGCTGGGCGCCGGCCGTGCTGAGCTACGGTGCCACCACCGCCGAATACCTGCAGCACTGCCGCGACTCGCTCACCTGGACCCATCTGTGGATCGGCAGCTTCAAGGGCCTGCTGTATGCGGTGGTGCTGGGCCTGGCCGGCTGCCGCGCCGGCCTGCTGGCCGGCCGCAGCGCCGAAGCGGTGGGCCGGGCCGCCACCCGGGCGGTGGTGAGCGCGCTGGTGCTGATCGTTGCGGTGGCCTGCCTGACCACCATCTTCTTCACCCTGCTGGGCTACTGACCCGGCGCACCGGCATGACCCGACCCTCAACCCCCGTGCTGCTGGTGCAGGACCTGAGCGTGCACAACGCCCAGGGCCTGCTGCTGGAAGGCGTGGACTTTCAGGCCGACGCCGGCGAGGTGGTGGCGGTGGTGGGGGCCAGCGGCTCGGGCAAGAGTTCGCTGCTGCGCCACCTGGCCGGCCTGCAGGTGCCGGCGCAGGGCTCGGTGCAGGTCTTCGGCCACGACCTCTACCGATCGGACGCCGCCACGCTGCAGCAGCTGCGCCAGCGCATGGGGATCATGTTCCAGGGCGGCGCCCTGTGGACATCGCTGTCGGTCAACGAGAACATCGAACTGCCCCTGCGCCTGCTCGCCGGCATGGGGGCGCCGGAGCGGGCGGCGCGGGCCCGCGCCACGCTGGCCCTGGTCGGGCTGGACGATGCCGGCCACAAGCTGCCGGCCGCACTCTCCGGCGGCATGCGCAAGCGCGCCGCCCTGGCCCGCGCGCTCGCGCTGGAGCCGGCGCTGCTGCTGCTGGACGAACCCGGCTCGGGCCTCGACCCGGTCAGCGCCGCTAAACTCGACGACCTGATCCTGCAGCTGTGCCGGCAGCAGGGCACCACCATCGTCAAGGTGACCCACGACATGGCCAGCGTGCTGCACGTGGCCGACCGGATGGTCTTCCTGGACCGCCAGCTCGGACGCGTGGCCGCCGTGGGCCACCCGCGCGAACTGCTGGACCACGGCCCCCCGGCGGTGCGCGCCTTCCTGAACCCCCATCAACCGAGCCGACCTTCATGAAACCCTTGGCCCGCTGGCGCATCGGCGTGTTTGTGGTCTGCGGACTGGCGGTGCTGCTGGCCGCTGCGGCCTGGGCCTTGCGCGACGCCGCACCGCGCAGCCGCGAGGCGGCCGTGGTGCGCTTCCCCTACTCGGTATATGGCCTGCAGGCCGGCGCACCGGTGGTCCTGCGCGGGGTGCAGCTGGGCCAGGTCAGCGAGATCGGTCTGGCACCGCCGGACGCCAGCGGGCTGCGGGTCCCGGTCCGGCTGACGCTGGACACCGCACGGCTGCACGAGCTGCTGGGCGAGGCGGCCGGCGCCGAGGCACCGGTTCCGGCCCTGGTGGCGCGGGGTCTGGTGGCCCGGCTGGCCACCCAGAGCCTGCTGACCGGGCAGATGTACATCGACCTCGACCTGCTGCCCGGCACCACGGCAGCCCCCGGGCTGGCGACTGACGAGATTCCGACGGCCACCGGCGCCCTGCAGGACTTCCAGGCCCAGCTGGCCGCCGTCGACCTGCCCCGCCTGACCCGCGAACTGACCGACACCGCCCAGGCCGCGCGCCTGTGGCTGGCCGATCCGCAATGGCAGCAGAGCCTGACGGATGCCCGCACCGCCGCCGCCGCCCTGCAGAGCATGGCCGAGGCCTGGAAGGCGCAGGCGGCCCCGGTCGGCACCGGCGCCACCGAAGCACTGGCCGACAGCCGCCGCACCATGGCAGCGTTGCAGCAGGCGGCCGTCAGCATCGAGGCGGCGGCCCGTGACATCGGGCAGGCGGCACGCCAGGTCGAGACCGGCAGCCGCGACGTGGGCCAGGCCGCCCAGGCGGTCCAGGGTCTGGCGGCGGACGACTCCAGCCTGCGCCTGCAGACCGAGCAGACCCTGCAGGACCTCTCCCGTGCCGCGCGCACCCTGCGCGAACTGGCCGAAACCATCGACCGGCAACCCGACCTGCTGCTGCGCGGGCGCAGCGCGCCCAACCCGCCATGAACACCCTGAACCGCCGCCACCTTGCCCTGATCGGCGCCAGCCTGCTGCTCGCCGGCTGCGCAGCGCCCCTGCCCGCCACCGTGATGCTGCGGTTGCCGGTGGTGCCCGCAGATGCCGGATCGCCCGACACCGGACCGGCCTTGCGCCTGCTGTCGCTGCGGCTGGCCGGCCACCTGGACCGCGAGGCGCTGGTGGTGGCCACCGGGCCCGGCACGTTGCAGGCTTCAGAACAGGCGCGCTGGGCCGAGCCGCTGCGCGATGCCGCCGCCCGCGCCCTGCAGCACGATCTCAACCCCGCCGGCGTGGCGGGCGGGTCAGCGGCTGGCCTGACCGGGGTGCGCGTGGAGCTGCAGGCGTTCGAGCTGCGGGCCGACCGCCGCGCCGTCCGGCTGGAAGCGGTCTGGGAACCCGGCAGCGACATCGGCGGCGTCCGGGCTGGCCAGCGGCAGCGTTTCGTCACCGAGGCGCCGGCCGCCGGCACCGGCCTGGACGATGCCGTGCTGGCCCACCGCGAGGCCTTGTCCCGGCTGGCCCGGCACATCCGCCAGCAGGTCGCACGGCCAGCCGGCTGATCCCTTCGCCGGCTGCGGCATATCGGCCTGCGCCGGATCCCGCCAGGGTGCCGGCCAGCCCAGCATGGCGCTGGCCGCCTCGGCCCGTTCGCGCAGGGCGGCCCGGTCGGCAGCCCCCAGGTGGACGATGCCGTAGCGGTGGCTGCCGGTCCATTTGTGGTCGCGCTGCAGGCTGCGCCCCTGCTTGGGCATGGGCATGGCAATGCCGTCCGGGAACGCGCCCTGCCAGCGGGCCAGCTGCTGCCGACCCGGCGCGGCAGGCGGCGTCTCGCCCGGGAACACCCGGTACACCAGGCTGGCGGCCACACCGGCGGTGACCGGCCGCCGGGGCACGCCCAGCGGGTCGCGCCCCAGGGCTATGGCGAGCGAGATGGCATGCGGGTCGACCCCATCCACCCGCTGGTACAGGTCGGAGAACTGCGAGGCCAGCCGGGGGTTGCACTCGATCACGCTGAGGCGATCGGTCAGCGGGTCGTGGAAGAACTCCAGGTTGAACAGGCCGTCGCTGTAGCCGATGGCCTGCAGGAAGCGGCGCGCCACGTCCAGCGCACGTGCCTGAATGGCCGACGGCAGCTGGCTGGGGTACTCCCAGCGCATGAAGGCACGGGTGCCGGGGTGGCAGATGGCGTCCACCACACCCAGCGCATGGACCTCGCCGCCGCAGACCCAGCCGTCCAGGTTGTACTGCGGCACCCCCACCGGCACCGGTTCTTCGAGCATCAGCCGGTGGGCACTGCCGGCCTGCGGCAGGCGTTCGCGGCAGATGGCGTCAAAGGGTTCGACCAGCCGCTCGATGATCCAGCGCTCCATCGGCCCGAACCGGGTGTGGCGCTGCAGGTCGGCCACCCCGTCCATCTGACCGGCCAGCACCGAGAAGGCGGCCTTCACCGGCTTGGCAAAGCAGGGGTAGGCCACATCCGGCGGCAGCTCGCTGCCATAGGTGGCGTCCAGCAGCCGGTGGCCCAGGTTGGCCTCGGGCGCCACCTGCTGCAGCACCCGCCGGGCGTGCCATTTGTGCTGGGCCGCCAGGATGGATTCGACCGGGGCGCCCGGCAGCCGCAGCCGCTCGGCCACCAGCGCGGCCGTCAGCGCACCGAACTGTTCGTGGTGCGAGAGCACGCCGCGCCAGCCTGCGCGCCGGCCGCGTTCGGCCAGCCGGTCGGCGGTGCGGCGCATGTCGAAACCGGCCAGCCGCAGGTTGCTGGGAAAGCTGAACAGGTCAAAGCCGTAGTGGTCCCAGCGCAGATCGCGGCCGTGCATCGGCCCGAAGGCGCGCCAGTCCCAGTCGTAGGCGAACAGCAGTCCGACCGTGGTCAATGGCATGCAGGCTCCCGGCCGGTCGTGCGCTGGACGATCCGGCACAGCCCATAATCCCCCGCGACACCCATCCCCCCACGGAACCACCCACCCGGCATGGAGAACGAGACGAGGCAGCTGGAGCAGACCATGGCGGCGCAGTCTACCTGCGGCGTCCCCCGAACGGCTGACGCCCACGCATCGGATCGCCGCCATGGTCGGGAATCGCTGGCGCGGGCGCTGCAGGAGAGTCGCCAGCGCACCCTGGCGCTGTGCGCCGACTATGCCCAGGCGCTGGGGCCGGCCATGCCGGTTCCGCAGAGCGACGAGCTCAATCCGCCGCTCTGGGAGCTGGGCCACATCGGCTGGTTCGCCGACTGGTGGATCGCGCGCCATCCGCTCCGGCACCTCGGTGTGGACGCGGACCCGCTGGCCGACCGGCTGCCGGCGCGCCAGCAGCGCCAGGGTCGGGATGCCGACGCCCTCTACAACTCCAGCGAGGTGCCGCACGACCGGCGCTGGCAGCTCCCCCTGCCCGACCTGGAGCAGACCCTGGCCGACCTTCAGGCCAGCCTGGACGACACCCTGGCACTGCTGACCCAGGCCGAAGAAACCGACCCGGGTCTGTACTTCTTCAGGCTGGCCCTGTTCCACGAAGACATGCACGCCGAGGCAGCGGTGCACATGGCGCAGACCCTCGGTCTGCCGCTGGGGCCACTGGCTGCGTACGGCACGCCTGAGGCACCGCCCGCTGCAACCCTGGCGGTGACCGACCACGAGATCTCCATCGGTGCCACCGAGGTCCGGCTGGGCTGGGACGGCCCGGGCTTCGCCTTCGACAACGAGCTCGGCGCCCACACCGTGGCGGTGGCACCGTTCCGGATCGATGCCGCACCGGTGAGCTGGTCCCGCTTCCTGCCCTTCGTGGACGCCGGTGGCTACCAGGATCCGCGCTGGTGGACCCCCGCCGGCCTGGCATGGCTGCGCACCAGCGGCGCCCGCCATCCGCGGCACCTGCACCGCGAAGGCCACGGCTGGGTCCAGCTGCAACACGGCCGCCGGCTGCCGCTGGCCTGGCAGGCGCCTGCGGTGCACCTGAACGCGCACGAGGCCGAAGCCTGGTGCCGCTGGGCCGGGCGACGCCTGCCCACCGAAGCCGAGTGGATGGCCGCTGCCCGACAGGCCGGGTGGCAAGGCATGCAGGTGTGGGAATGGACCGCCAGCCGCTTCGAGCCCTTCCCCGGCTTCCGGCCGCACCCGTACCGCGACTATTCCGCCCCCTGGTTCGACGGCCGGCCGGTGCTCAAGGGCGCCAGCAGCGCCACCGTCGCCCGGCTGCGGCACACCGCCTACCGAAACTTCTACACGCCGCAGCGCAACGACATCCTGGCCGGCTTCCGCAGCGCGGCAGCCTGACCCCGCCGGCGATCAGGCGGGCGCCCAGAACACGCTGAACCAGCCCTGCGGATCGGTCCAGTGCAGGGGCTGGCCAAAACCGGCCCGCTGCAGCAGATCGGCAAACGCCGCCGGCTGCCACTTGTACGAGTTCTCGGTGTGGATGCGTTCACCGGTCTCGAACCCGCGCTGCCCACCCGGCCAGCGCACCGTCTGCGGCCGGCGGGCGGCCAGGTGCATCTCGATGCGCGAGGCCTCGCGGTTGAAGAAGGCCACATGGTCCCAGCCCGCCGGGTTGAAGTCGCTGCCCAGCTGCCGGTTCACATGCAGCAGCAGGTTGCGGTTGAAGGCGGCGGTCACACCCAGCGCATCGTCGTAGGCCGGCTCCAGCAGGCCGACATCCTTCACCCGATCGACCCCGATCAGCAGGCCCGAACCCCTGCCGCCCGCCCGGCACACCGCGTGCGACTCGGCGAGCAGCCGCAGCGCGTCGTCGGGTCCGAAGTTGCCGATGCTGGAGCCGGGGTAGAAAACGCAACGCGGCGCAGCGTCCAGACCCCGGTCGGCCAGCCAGCCCAGCGCCTCGGCCGGCAACGCCCAATGCGCCGAAAAGTCCATGCCGACACCCAGCATCGGCAGATCGGGGTGCTCGCGGCGCAACGGCTCCAGCGCCTGGGTCAGGTAGGCCGCCGAAATGTCCACCGGCACATAGGCCGCCGGGTTCACCGTGCCGAACAGGCGGGCTGCCTTGGCGCAGCTGCCGGCCCCCAGATCGATCCACACCGCCTGCGCCGGCAGGTGCTGCGCCATGTCGGGCAGGCACTGGCGGAAGATGGCCGCCTCGGTCCGGGTCGGGTAGTACTCCGGCAGCTCGGTGATGGCATCGAACAGGTGCGAGCCCAGCCGGTCGTAGAAAAACTTCGGCGACACGCTGGCGTGGGGCGTCAGCAGACCGGCCGCCAGTTCGGCCTGCAGCTGGACCGGATCGGCCTGGTAGAGCTGCACGCCCTCGGTCAGGGTGGAAGGTGGGGGTGATGAAGAAGGCATGCCGGTTTATACCGGCAACGCAGCAGCCGGATGGCCATGGCAGGCACACGCCTCGCCGTGTGCGGCCGCCACCAGTTCGTCCAGGATGCCGCAGTGCCCCGCATGGACGTCGGTGCAGCGGGCCCGCAGCTGCAGCAGCTGTTTCTCCAGCGCCCGCATGCTCTCGAGGCGGGCTCGCACCCGCGACAGCTGCTCGTCGACCAGCCGGTTGATGTCGCCGCAATCCGCCGGCGGTGCATCCAGAAACTGCAGCAGCTGCTGCACCTCGGCCAGCGGCATGTCGAGCGCCCGACAGTGCCGGATGAACGACAGCCGCTCCAGGTGGCGGGCGTCGTAGTCGCGGTAGCCGTTGTCGCGCCGCGCGGGCGCGGGCAGCAACCCGGCCTTTTCGTAGTAACGGATGGTCTCGGTGTCCACGCCGGTGGCGCGGGCGAGTTCCTTGATCTGCATGCTCAGGCTCCCGATCGTGGTGGCGCTTGACACTGTAGTGGCTCCAGGGTTTTCAATGCGGGCTTCGAAAGGAAAAACCATGTCCGTCCATTGCTGCCAGCACGACACCCCGAGCGCCGCCTCGGTGGTCAACCTCGCTCGCTACCGGCGCATCCTGTGGGTTGCGCTGGTCATCAACGCCGCCATGTTTCTGGTGGAGATCGGGGCCGGCCTGCAAGCCGGATCGCTCTCCCTGCTGGCCGATGCGGTCGACTTCGCGGGCGACGCGCTCAACTACGGCGTGTCGCTGGCGGTGCTGGCCTCGGCCCTGGCCTGGCGCGCCCGCGCCGCGCTGCTCAAGGCTTTCAGCATGATGGGATTCGGCCTGTATGTGCTGGGCGCGGCCCTGTGGTCCTTGTGGCACGGGGGCGTGCCGCAGCACGTCACCATGGGCGCGGTGGCGGTGGTGGCGCTGTGCGCCAACCTGGCGGTGGCCTGGATGCTCTACGCCTTCCGCGAGGGCGACGCCAACATGCGCAGCGTGTGGCTGTGCTCGCGCAACGACGCCATCGGCAACCTGGCGGTGCTGCTGGCCGCCGTGGGCGTGTTCGGCACCGGCTCGGCCTGGCCGGACCTGCTGGTGGCCAGCCTGATGGCGGGTCTGGCCCTGCAGGGCGGCTGGACGGTGTACCGGCAGGCCCGGCGGGAGCTCTCAGGCGCGCCGGATACCGATCGACACGACCAGGGCGACCACCACGACCACCACGGTCACGCCCACTGAGCGGTCGGGTTCAACCCAGGCGGGACCTGAGCCCGTCCATCAACACCGGCCAGCCCCGGTCGAGGGCAGCCTGGGCCTCCTGCGGGCCGGCCAGCGCCACCCCGTGCAGGTAGTCGACCAGCACTTCCTGCACGGCCGACAGCTCGCAGGCGGGTCGGCCAGCCCCGTCCAGCGCACACGCCAGGAGGGCCATGAACCGGTCCGCCACCACCCCGCCACCCTGCCGGGCCAGCTCGCGCGTGACCTGCGGCGCCGACAGCACACACCGCAGATAGGCATCGGCAAGTTCGCGCAACCGCGCCACGCCGGGCGGCAGCCGGGCCAGCCGCCGGGGCAGCTCGTCCAGCGGCGCAAAGGCCTGTGCCACCAGGGCATCGAGCAAGGCCTGCTTGTTCGGGAAGTAGTGGTACAGCGCCATCGGGTCGACGCCCAGCACGGCGGCGGTGCTGCGCATGCCGACAGGGCCGCCGCCCCCGTCGCGGACCTGGCGGGCGGCGGCCAGGATGGCTTCGCGGCTCAGCCGAGGTTGGGCGGGATCGGGGCGTCCGCGGCGCGGTCGCGATGGGCTGGATGTATCGGGCATGATGTGCCTACAATTCTACGCCGTAGATTTTAAACACTGCCCACCCCACTGCCCACCCATGAACCACCCTGCCCCCTCGACCCTCAAAGTGGCTGTTTTCCTCGGCATCAGCCTCGATGGTTTCATCGCCGGCCCGGATGGCGACTTGTCCTGGCTCGACGCCTGCGCCAGCGAATCGCCGGCCGACACCGGCCACGACGCCCTGATGGCGCGGACCGATACCCTGCTGATCGGGCGCCGGACCTACGATGCAGTGCTCGGCTTTCCCGAGTGGCCGTTCGCCGGCCGGCAGGTGCGGGTGCTCACGCACCGACCCTTGCAGGCCCGGCACGGCGAGATCGCCTGCGCCGGGGAACTGTCCGCGGTGCTGGACGACCTGCAGGCCGCCGGTGCGCGCCAGGTCTACCTCGACGGCGGTCAGGTGGTGCAGCAGGCGCTGGCGCTGGGACGGGTCGACGAACTTACCCTGTCCTGGATACCGGTGGTGCTGGGCGGCGGCACCCGCCTGTTCGACGCAGCCCTGCCCCGCTCGGGATGGCGTCTGGCCCACCACCGGGCGTTTGCCAGCGGCATGGTGCAGGCGCGGTACGAGAAGGTCTGAGGGCCGGGGAACTTCCCGTTTAGCACTCACTCGGAGAGAGTGCTAACATTTCGCCAGTTTTGAGGAGGTCCCATGTCTGCAACGCTCGTTCCTGTGGCGCCCCCCACCTCCCTGGCCGTGGCCAGCCCGTGGAGCCGTTCGCTCACGCTGCCGCCGCTGGGCAACCTCGACGCCTACATCTCGGCGGTCAACCGCCTGCCCCTGCTGACCCTGGAAGAAGAGCAGGACGCCGCGCGCCGCCTGCGCGACCACAACGATCTGGAAGCCGCCGGCCGGCTGGTCATGTCGCACCTGCGCCTGGTGGTGTCCATCTCGCGCCAGTACCTGGGCTACGGCCTGGCCCACGGCGACCTGATCCAGGAAGGCAATGTCGGCCTCATGAAGGCGGTCAAGCGCTTCGACCCGGACCAGGGCGTGCGTCTGGTGAGCTATGCCATGCACTGGATCAAGGCCGAGATCCACGAGTACATCCTGAAGAACTGGCGCATGGTCAAGCTGGCCACCACCAAGGCCCAGCGCAAGCTGTTCTTCAACCTGCGCTCCATGAAGCAGGGCTTCCGCGCCGGCGCCATGGACGGCGACACCCACCGCGAGGCCTTGTCGGACAGCGAGATCGAGGTGGTCGCGCGCGACCTCAACGTCAAGCCCGAAGAGGTCCGCGAAATGGAGACCCGCCTGGCCGGCGGTGATGTGGTGCTGGACCCGGCCCCGTCCGACGACGGCGAAGACGCCTACGGCCCGATCGCCTGGCTGGCCGACGCGCACCACGAACCCACCGCCATGATCGAATCGGCCCAGCGCGACCTGCTGGCCACCGAAGGCATCGCCCGCGCCATGGGCGAGCTGGACGACCGCTCCCGCCGCATCGTCACCGAGCGCTGGCTCAAGGTGAACGACGACGGCTCGGGTGGCATGACGCTGCACGAACTGGCCGCCGAATACGGCGTGAGCGCCGAGCGCATCCGCCAGATCGAGGTGGCGGCCATGAAGAAGATGCGCAAGGCCCTGGCCGAATTCGCATGAAGCAGCATTGACCCGTCAAGGGATGCCGCAGAACCGGCTCCGCCGGGCTGCTGGCATCGCCCCCTGGAGGGGGTGACGCCGCAGGCGGCGCGGGGGTGATCAATGTTCTCGGCGCAGTGCCGGGAACAGGATGACGTCGCGGATGCTGGGGCTGTCGGTCAGCAGCATCATCAGGCGGTCGATGCCGATGCCGCAGCCACCAGCCGGCGGCATGCCGTATTCCAGGGCGCGGATGTAGTCGGCGTCGAAGTGCATGGCCTCGTCGTCGCCGCCGTCCTTGGCGGCCACCTGGGCATGGAAACGCGCGGCCTGGTCTTCGGCGTCGTTCAGCTCGGAGAACGCATTGCCGAATTCACGACCGGTGATGTAGAGCTCGAACCGCTCGGTCACCTCGGGGCGTGCGTCATTGGCCCGCGCCAGCGGCGAGATCTCGGTCGGGTGGTCCATGATGAAGGTCGGGTTCCACAGCTGGGACTCCACCTTCTCCTCGAAGTACAGCACCTGCAGACCCGCCAGGCTGCGGGTGGACAGCTGGTGCTTCTCTTCGTTCATGCCCAGCTTGCGCAGCTGTCCGGTGAGCCACTCGCGGTCGTCCACGCCGGCACCGGCCTCGGTGTACTTGACGATGGCATCGCGGATGGTGAGGCGCTCGAACGGGCTGTCCACGTCGACCGCGCGGCCCTGGTAGGTGAGCTCGCCGTCGCCGCGCACCACCTTCACCAGGTGGCGGATCAGCTGCTCGTTGAAGTCCATCAGGTCGCGGTAGTTCCAGTAGGCCGCGTAGAACTCCATCATGGTGAATTCCGGGTTGTGCCGGACGCTGATGCCCTCGTTGCGGAAGTTGCGGTTGATCTCGAACACCCGCTCGAAGCCGCCCACCAGCAGGCGCTTGAGGTACAGCTCGGGCGCGATGCGCAGGAACATTTCCTGATCGAGCGCGTTGTGATGGGTGCTGAACGGCCGGGCATTGGCACCACCGGGAATGGGGTGCAGCATGGGCGTTTCCACTTCCAGGAAACCGTGGTCGACCATGAAGTTGCGCAGCGCCGAGATGGCCTTGCTGCGCGCCACGAACCGGGCGCGTGCGCCCTCGTCGGTCATGAGGTCGACATAGCGCTGGCGGTACTTGATCTCCTGGTCGGCAACACCGTGAAACTTGTCGGGCAGCGGGCGCAGGCTCTTGGTGATCAGGCGGATGCGGTCGGCGTGGAGGGTGAGTTCACCGGTGCGGGTGCGGAACAGCACACCCTCGGCCGCCACGATGTCGCCCAGGTCCCAGTGCTTGAAGGTGTTGTGCAGCGCCTCGCCCACGCTGTCGTTGTTCAGGTAGATCTGGATGCGGCCGCCGCTGGGGCCGAAGGAAGCGTCCTGCAGGGTGGCGAAGCTGGCCTTGCCCATGACCCGCTTGAGCATCATGCGGCCGGCCACGCTGGCACGCACCGGGTTCGCTTCCAGGTCTTCCTTGCTGGTCTCGCCGTGGGCCGCAAACAGGTCAGCGGCATGGTCGGCCGGCTTGTGGTCGTTGGGGAACGCAATGCCTTCGCCGCGCTGCTGGGCTTCCCGAAGGGCGCGCAGCTTCTCTCGCCGTTCTGCGATCAGCTGGTTCTCGTCATGGGCCACAGGGGCTGCGGACTCGGCGGCGGGGGTGGAAGGTGCTTGGCTCATGAATGAAAAATGGGTTGGGCACCAGCGGTGCGCAACCCAAGATTGTAAGTTTGAGGGGGAAGTCCCCTCGAAAGGTCACTCGCCGAGGTAGGCGGCGCGAACCTTGGGATCGTCCAGCATGTCGCGGCCGTTGCCGGTCATGATGATCTCGCCGGAATCCATCACATAGCCACGGTCGGCGATCTGCAGCGCGCGGCGGGCGTTCTGTTCCACCAGGACAATGGTCACGCCCTGCTTCGACACGTCGCGCACCACCTCGAAGATCTTGTCGACCATGATGGGCGACAGACCCATGGACGGCTCGTCGAGCAGCAGCACCTTGGGCTGGCTCATCAGCGCACGCGCCATGGCCAGCATCTGCTGCTCGCCGCCGGACATGGTGCCGGCCAGCTGGTCCTTGCGCTCGCGCAGGCGCGGGAAGATGCCGAACATGCGCTCGATGTCGGCGGCGATGCCGTCCTTGTCCTTGCGGATGTAGGCGCCCATCTGGAGGTTTTCGGTGATGGACATGCGGGTGAACACGCCGCGGCCTTCCGGCACCATGGCCAGGCCCTGCTTGACCAGGTCCCAGGCGCCTTTGCCCTTGATGCTCTGGCCCAGGTATTCCACATCGCCGTCCTCGAAGGCCAGCGACCCGGTGACGGCCTTCATGGTGGTGGTCTTGCCGGCGCCGTTGGAGCCGATCAGCGAGATCAGCTCGCCTTCGCGCACTTCCATGTCGATGCCCTTGACGGCCTTGATGCCGCCATACGAGACCTTCAGACCCTTGATTTTCAGGAGGGTGTTTGCCATGTTCTCTGCTTTCTCGATCAGTGGCCGCCGGTGCCCAGATAGGCCTCGATGACCTTCGGGTCCTTCTGCACTTCGGCCGGCGTGCCGGACGAGAGCTGCTTGCCGTAGTCCAGCACGGTGACGCGGTCGCACAGGCCCATGACCAGCTTGACGTCGTGCTCGATGAGCAGGATGGTGCGGTTGTCGTTGCGGATGCGGTCGATCAGCTCGCGCAGCTGAACCTTCTCGGTGGCGTTCATGCCGGCGGCCGGTTCGTCCAGCGCGATCAGCTGCGGGTCGGTGGCCAGGGCACGGGCGATTTCCAGGCGGCGCTGGTCGCCGTAGCTCAGGGTGCGCGACTTGTAGTCGGCAAACCGCTCGATGCCCACATAGGCCAGCAGCTCGCGGGCGCGGTCGGTGATGGCCTTTTCCTCGCGCTTGAAACCGGGGGTGCGCAGCACCGCGCCGATCAGGCCCGAGGAAGTGCGCACGTGGCGACCCACCATCACGTTCTCCAGGGCGGTCATCTCGGCAAACAGCCGGATGTTCTGGAAGGTCCGCGCAATGCCGGCCTTGGCCACTTCGTGCACGGCCGTGGGCTGGTAAGGCTTGCCGGCCAGCTCGAAGCTGCCGCTGTCGGGCGTGTAGAGGCCGGTCAGCACGTTGAAGAAAGTGGTCTTGCCGGCGCCGTTGGGGCCGATCAGGCCGTACACCTGACCGCGCTCGATGGTGATGCCCACATCGCTCAGGGCCTGCAGGCCACCGAAGCGCTTGGACACATTGGCGACTTTGAGAATCGTCTCGCTCATGAATGTGCTCCGCTCACTTGTTCAGGGACTTGCCGTGCTCGGGCGCAGGCCACAGGCCCTTCGGGCGGATCAGCATCACCACCACCATGGCCAGCGCGATCAGCAGCTGGCGCAGGATCTCGGGGGCCAGACGGCCATCGGTCATGGCGGTCAGCGGGTGCGCCACGTGGCGCAGCAGCTCCGGCAGACCGGCCAGCAGCAGGGCACCCAGCACCACACCGGGGATGTGGCCGATGCCGCCCAGCACCACCATGGCCACCACCATCACCGACTCCATCAGGGAGAACGATTCGGGCGACACGAAGCGCTGGAACGAAGCGAACAGCACGCCGGAGATGCCGCCGAAGGTGGCACCCATGCCGAAGGCCAGCAGCTTGAGGTTGCGGGTGTTCAGGCCCATGGCCTTGGCCGCGATCTCGTCTTCGCGGATGGCCATCCAGGCGCGACCGATGCGCGAGTCCTGCAGGCGGTACGACAGCACGATGGCCAGCACCACGAAGAACAGGAACAGGTAGTAGTACAGCGTGACCGGCTGGAAGGTGTAGCTGAAGCCGAACACATCGATCTCCAGCCGCTTGCCGAGGTCGATGCCGAACACCGTGATGGTGTCGATCTGGCTGATGCCCTTCGGGCCGTTGGTGATGTTCACCGGGCGGTCCATGTTGAGCAGGAAGATGCGGATGATCTCGCCGAAGCCCAGGGTGATGATGGCCAGGTAGTCACCGCGCAGCTTGAGCGTGGGCGCACCCAGGATCATGCCGACGATGCCGGCCACCACCGCCGCCAGGATCATCACCAGCCAGATGTTGTAGTGGATGCCGTCCGGGAAGGCCGCCTTGATGGCGGCGAAGGTGTCGCTCAGGTGGGGCGAGCCCAGCAGCGCAAAGATGTAGGCACCCACCGCGAAGAACGCGATGTAGCCGAGGTCGAGCAGGCCGGCGTAGCCCACCACGATGTTCAGGCCGAGGGCCAGCAGCACGTACAGCAGCGCGATGTCCAGGATGCGGACCCACGAGTTGCTGCCGGTGGCCTGCAGCACCAGGGGCAATGCCAGCAGCGCGATGGCGGCAATGAAGAAGACGACCAGCTTGCCGGTTTGGTTGTTCATCATGTTGAAGTCCTCCGGATCAGGCGCGGTCGGCCACCCGCTCGCCCAGCAGACCCGAGGGACGCAGGGTCAGCACGATGGCCAGCACGATGAAGGCAAAGATGTCGGTGTACTGGCTGCCCAGCACGCCGCCGGTGAGCTTGCCGAGGTAGCCGGCGCCCAGCGACTCGATCAGGCCCAGGGCCACACCGCCCACGACGGCGCCGGCCAGGTTGCCGATGCCGCCCATGACCGCTGCCACGAAGGCCTTGAGGCCGGGCATGAAGCCCATGGCGTGCTGCACGCTGCCGTAGTTGGAAGCCCACATCACGCCGGCAATGGCCGCCAGCATGGCGCCGATGATGAAGGTGGCCGAAATCACCACATCGGGCTTGATGCCCATCAGCGCTGCCACGCGCGGGTTCTCGGCGGTGGCCCGCATGGCTCGGCCCAGGTTGGTGCGGTTGACCAGCCACATCAGGAAGGCGAGTGTGATGACGGTGGTGGCCAGGATGGTGATCTGGGTCACCGAGATCACCGCGCCGCCGATGGCCACCGGTTCGGTGGACAGCAGGTTCGGATAGGACTTCGGGTTCGGCTTCCAGATGATCATGGCGAAGGTCTGCAACAGCAGCGACATGCCGATGGCCGTGATCAGGGGCGCCAGCCTGGCCGCACTGCGCAGCGGGCGGTAGGCCAGTTTCTCGATGGTGAAGTTGAGGGCCGCACAGACCACCATGGCGATGGCGGTGGCCATGATCAGGATCATCCAGCCGGGCATGCCGGGCGAGGCGTCCCGCATGATGCCGATGATGGTCCAGCTGGTGAGCGCGCCCACCATGAGCACGTCGCCGTGGGCGAAGTTGATCAGCCCGATGATGCCGTACACCATGGTGTATCCCAGGGCGACGAGCGCATACATGCTGCCCAGCACCAGACCATTGATGATCTGCTGTAGCAAAACTTCCATGAAGGTTCTCCGTGTTTGTGACCGGACGGACCGCAAAGATGCGCAGTCCCCTGATTCAACCTAGCAAAAAACCCGCCATGAGCGTCCTGGATACAGGCCGTGGGCGGGTTGGTGCGCGATTGTAGCGACCCATTTTTGGGGGACCCGAGCGGGTTTGCCCTGAGGAATCAAGGGTTTACCCTATACCCCCTCCGGCATCAGAAGAGGGATTGGAGATGCATTAGTTTTTCTGATCGTTGAGCCGCTGAAGCTCTCGCAGCTTATCGGCAATGCGGATCTCCAGGCCCCGCTCCACCGGCTGGTAGAAGCCGGGCGCCGCCATGCCCTCGGGCAGGTAGCGCTCGCCGGCGGCGAACCCGCCCGCCTCGTCGTGGGCGTAACGGTAGCCACGGCCGTAGTCGAGGTCCTTCATGAGCTGCGTCGGTGCATTGCGAAGGTGCATGGGCACCGGACGGGTGCCATCCTTCTTCACAAAGGCCTTGGCCGCATTGAAGGCCTTGTAGACCGCGTTCGACTTCGGGGCCACCGCCAGGTAGACCACACACTCCGCCAGCGCCAGCTCGCCTTCCGGGCTGCCCAGCCGCTCGTACACCTCGGCCGCATCGAGCGCCAGCCGCAGGGCACGGGGATCGGCCAGGCCGATGTCCTCGGCCGCCATGCGGATCAGCCGCCGGGCCATGTAGCGCGGGTCGGCGCCACCATCGAGCATGCGCACCAGCCAGTAGAGCGCCGCATCCGGATCGGAGCCGCGCACGCTTTTGTGCAGGGCACTGATGGTGTCGTAGAACTGCTCGCCGCCCTTGTCGTAACGGCGCATGCGCTCGCCCAGCACCTTGAGCAGCCAGGCATCGCTCACCTCGGCCAGCTGCTCGCGTCCGGCCGCCACCGCCAGCGTCTCCAGCGTGTTGAGCAGGCGGCGGGCATCGCCGTCGGCATAGGCGATGAGCCGGTCGACCGCGGCTGACTCTGCGGCCGGCACGGCGCCGATGGCCTGGGCGCGCTGCACGATCTGGCGGAGGTCTTCTTCCGCCAGCGGCTGCAGCACGTACACCGCGGCGCGCGACAGCAGGGCCGAATTGACCTCGAACGACGGGTTCTCGGTGGTGGCACCGATGAAGGTGAACAACCCCGACTCCACATGCGGCAGGAACGCGTCCTGCTGGCTCTTGTTGAAGCGGTGGACCTCATCGACGAAGACGATGGTGCGCCGCTGCTCCAGACCGTCGCGCTCCCGCTGCGCCTGCTCGACCGCCTCGCGGATGTCCTTCACGCCACCCAGCACCGCGCTGATGGTGATGAACTGGGCATCGAACGCGTCGGCCATCAGGCGGGCAATGGTGGTCTTGCCCACGCCCGGCGGCCCCCACAGGATGCAGCTGTGCGGCTGACCGGATTCAAACGCCAGCCGCAACGCCATGCCCTCGCCCAGCAGGTGCTGCTGGCCGATCACCTCACCCAGGCTTCGGGGCCGCAGGCGTTCGGCCAGCGGGACATGGGGCTGGGCAGGCTTCATGCGGATGCGTCAGGGCCGGATGACGTCGGCCCCGGGCGGTGGCACGAAACGGAAATCGGCCGGCGCCAGCCCCGGGCCGGACTGCCAGTCGCTGAAGGTGATGACCGAACGCTGCCCCAGCCCGTCCTCGATGTCGAGCACCACGAGCTGCCGCCCGCGCAGACCCACCCGCACCAGCCGCAGCTGGCCATCGGTGGCCTTGGGGCGGGCTTCGACCCACTGCAGGCCGTCGGCATCGGCCGCCGCCTTGAGGTCGAACACCGCAGCCAGCGACTGCAGGTTGCCGCCCGCAGCCACCAGCGCAGCCGGCGTGCTGCCCAGCGCCGCCTTCTGGTTGCGGGCGGTGACCTGGTTCAGGTCCACGTCGTGCAGCCACAGCGTCTGGCCGTCGGCCACGATGGTCTGCGGGAATGGCCTGGCGTATTCAAAGCGGAAGCGGTCGGGCCGCAGGAATTCAAAGCGTCCGGTCGAGGTGCGGGTGCGCGACCTGGCCTCGCCGCTGCGCTGGGGCGAGGTCACCACCTGGGTGAAGCTGGCGCGCCCGCTGGACACGTCCTTGAGGAAAGTGTCGAGGGTCTGCAGGCTGTCGGCATGGGCGGTGCAGGCCAGCAGGACCGCACCGAGGAAGGTCAGGAAGGATTTCATGGGGTGTCGGACCCTTGCCGGGCGCTTTGGTTGCAGAAGGTGCGGTGGTGGCAGCGCCCGCTCACTCGCTGCGCGAGGGCACCAGGATGTCGCGCTGACCGCTGCTGGTGAGCGCGCTGACCAGGCCGGCCTTCTCCATGTCTTCCAGCAACCGGGCCGCGCGGTTGTAGCCGATCTTCAGCTTGCGCTGCACATACGAGATGCTGGCCTTGCGGTCCTTGAGCACGATCTCGACCGCCTGGTCGTAGAGCGCGTCCTTCTCGCTGGAGCCATCGCCGCCGCCGTCACCGAACACGTCGCCGCCCTCGCCGTCGGCAGCGCCGCCATCCAGCACACCCTCGATGTAGTCGGGCTCACCGCCCTGCTCCTTCAGGTAGGCCACCACCCGGTGCACTTCGTCGTCGCTCACGAAGGCGCCGTGCACCCGCACCGGGAACCCGGTGCCTGACGGCATGTAGAGCATGTCTCCCATGCCCAGCAGGCTCTCGGCGCCCATCTGGTCGAGGATGGTGCGGCTGTCGATCTTGCTGCTGACCTGAAACGAGATGCGGGTCGGGATGTTGGCCTTGATCAGGCCGGTGATCACGTCCACGCTGGGGCGCTGCGTGGCCAGGATGAGATGGATGCCGGCGGCGCGCGCCTTCTGGGCCAGCCGGGCAATGAGCTCTTCGATCTTCTTGCCCACCACCATCATCAGGTCGGCCAGCTCGTCGATCACCACCACGATGTAGGGCAGCCGCTCCAGCGGCTCGGGCTGTTCCGGCGTGAGGCTGAACGGGTTGCCGATGATCTCGCCGCGCGCCTTGGCCTCGTCGATCTTGGTGTTGAAGCCGGCCAGGTTGCGCACGCCCATCTTGCTCATGAGCTTGTAGCGCTTCTCCATCTCGGCCACGCACCAGTTCAGGCCGTTGGCGGCGTGCTTCATGTCGGTCACCACCGGCGCCAGCAGATGCGGAATGCCCTCGTAGACGCTCATTTCCAGCATCTTGGGGTCGATCAGCAGCAGGCGCACATCCTTGGGGTCGGCCTTGTACAGCAGCGACAGGATCATGGCGTTGATGCCGACCGACTTGCCCGATCCGGTCGTGCCGGCCACCAGGCAGTGCGGCATCTTGGCCAGGTCGGCCACCACCGGCTGCCCGCCGATGTCCTTGCCCAGCCCCATGGTGAGCAGGCTACGCGCGTCGTTGTAGACCGGCGAACCCAGAATCTCGGAGAGCCGGATGGTCTGGCGCTTGGCGTTGGGCAGTTCCAGCGCCATCAGGTTCTTGCCGGGGATGGTCTCGATCACGCGGATCGAGACCAGCGAGAGCGACCGCGCAAGATCGCGGCCCAGGTTCACGATCTGCGAACCCTTCACGCCGGTGGCCGGCTCGATCTCGTAGCGGGTGATCACCGGCCCGGGAGCGGCCGCCACCACCCGCACCTCGACGCCGAAGTCTTTCAGCTTCTTCTCGATCAGGCGGCTGGTCATCTCCAGCGTCTGCGGATCGACGCTGGACTGGTGCGCGGGAGCTGCGTCGAGCAGATCGACCTGCGGCAGCTTGCTGTCGGGCAGCTCGGTGAACAGCGGTTTCTGCCGCTCCTTGGCCACCCGCTCGCTCTTGGGCACCTCCACCAGCGCGGGCTCGATGACCACCGGCACCGGATGGTGCTCCTCGATCTCGACCCGCTCGACCTTCACCACCTCTTCACGCTCACGGGCAGCCTTCTCGCCGATGCGCTGGTCTTCCACCGCCTCGCGCTTTTCCTTGCGGGCCTGGAACCAGCCCTCCAGGGTGCCGCCCACCAGCTCGGCCCAGTGCCCCCACGAGAACCGGAACACCACCGGCAGGCACACCAGTACCAGCGCCAGCATGGCCAGCGCCGAACCGGTGAAGCCCAGCCAGCGCAGGGCGGGCTGACCCAGGGCCATGCCCAGCACGCCGCCCGCGTGGTCCGGCAATGCCGACTCCCAGCGGTGCAGCCGGCTCCACTCCAGCACGGCACAGGCACACAGCAGCAGGAACAGGGAAAGCCAGTAACCGGCCCGGCGCGCCGCCGGACGTTGCCACCAGCGCTGCGGGCCGGCGTCGGCCGGCGCAGCTTCTTCGCGGCTGCTGCGCAGCCAGCCAGCCAATGCAGACAGCCAGGCGCGCACCCCGGCCAGGAACAGCACCCAGACCGTGAAGCCCAGCAGGTAGTAGCTGGCATCGGCGAGCAGAGCGCCGACCTGCCCGGCCCAGTTGCTGACCTGCGAGCCACGGCCGGAAGTGCTCCAGGCCGAGTCCGCCAGCGAGTGGCTCAACAGCGCCAGCAACCAGAACAGCAGCCCGGCTGCGCCCAGCACGAGGCCGATTTCCTGGGTGAACCTGGACAGCCCGGACGGCGCGCGGTCGGCGCGGTCGGCATTGAGGGTGTTGAGTGAATACGTCATGCGCGAAAGCGGGTGCGGGCGGCGAGCTTACCGCAGGCATGCACCCTCAGCCTCTGCCGCCAGGGCACCCGCCGGACATCAACCCATCGCCGTCAGGCGCTCCTTGACGATGGTCGCCCCGGTCTCGGTGACTTCGATGAAGCCACGGTCCTCCAGGTCCTTCATGACGCGGCTGACCATCTCCCGGGAAGCGCCGATCATCTTGGCCACGTCCTGGCGCGACACCCGGTCCTTGATGACCAGCTGCCCGTCCTTGTCCGGCTGGGCGAATTCGAGCAGGGCGCGGGCAACACGGCCATACACATCCATCAGCGCCAGCGACTCGATCTTGCGGTCGGCGTGGCGCAGGCGCTGCACCAGCCCCTTCATCACCGCGTAGGCCATGGACGAGTTCTCGGGCAGGCAGCGTGCGAACTCGGCCCGCCCGAGGATCAGCGCATCGGTCTGCACCTCGCAGCGCACGGTGGCGGAATGCGGCTGGTTGTCGATCAAGCTCATCTCGCCGACATAGTCGCCGGGGCTCATGGTGGCCAGGATCACCTCGCGGCCGCGGCTGTCGGTGGTCACCACCCGCGCCCGCCCGGTCAGGACGATGGCCAGACAATTGGATTTTTTCCCCTGCTCCACGATGCATTCGCCCCGCTTGAAACGGCGCTTGATCACCGCATCGGCAATCGACTCCGCCTGCGCCGGCGTCAGCGAAGAGAACAGCGGGACGCGGCGGATGAGATCGAGATTGGACAGGATGGACATGCGTGTATTCCGGATGAGGACCCGACGCCCGGGCCAGCTTCCCTACAATTTGCAGGGCTGACGCCCCGCCATCCCCTGCGGACGGCGCGCCAGAATTCGACTCCGCAGCTACTCTAAACCAAATGCCCCGCCCTCCCTTCGGGGCTTGCGCCTCATGAAACACGCCAAAGTCCTCATCCTGGGTTCCGGTCCTGCCGGCTACACCGCCGCTGTGTATGCCGCCCGCGCCAACCTCGACCCGGTGCTGATCACCGGCATCGCCCAGGGCGGTCAGCTGATGACCACCACCGAGGTGGACAACTGGCCCGCCGACGCCCAGGGCGTGCAGGGCCCGGACCTGATGCAGCGCTTCCAGGCCCATGCCGAGCGCTTCAAGACCGAGATCGTGTTCGACCACATCAACACGGTCGACTTCACCCGCCGTCCGTTCGTGCTCAAGGGCGACAGCGGCGAATACAGCTGCGACGCGCTGATCATCGCCACCGGCGCTTCGGCCAAGTACCTGGGCCTGCCGTCCGAAACCGCCTTCATGGGCAAGGGCGTTTCGGGCTGTGCCACCTGCGACGGCTTCTTCTACCGCAACGAGGTCTGCAGCGTGATCGGCGGCGGCAACACCGCGGTCGAAGAGGCGCTGTACCTCTCCAACATTGCCAGCAAGGTGTACCTGGTGCACCGCCGCGACACCTTCAAGGCAGAGGCCATCATGGTCGACAAGCTGATGGAGAAGGTGAAGGCCGGCAAGATCGAGCTCAAGCTGCACAGCACCCTGGACGAGGTGCTGGGCGATGCCAGCGGCGTGACCGGCATGCGGCTGCGCAACGTGCAGACCGGCACCACCGAGGACGTGGCGGTCAAGGGCTGCTTCATAGCCATCGGCCACCAGCCCAACACCGACATCTTCAAGGGCCAGCTGGACATGAAGGACGGCTACATCGTCACCCGGTCCGGGCTGCAGGGCATGGCCACCATGACCAGCGTGCCCGGTGTGTTCGCTGCCGGCGATGTGCAGGACCATGTCTACCGCCAGGCCATCACCAGCGCCGGCACCGGCTGCATGGCAGCCCTGGACGCACAGCGCTTCCTGGAGCAGCAGGCAGGCTGAGGCCGGGTGGCTGCCGCGATGCGTGCGGCATGATTATAATCGCGGGCTTTGCTGAAGTTTCCGGCCCGCCGGGAACTCGCGATCGAGGAATGGCAAACCTGGCCTGTCGGGCCGGAACGCCGTTCTTCATGGGTTACCGCCACCCATTACTGGCGAGGTGAGGCCGGCGCCGCACAGACGCAACTTGGCGACTGTGTGCCGGCTGTTTGATCGATCGGAGTGTCCTCATGGCACGCGTCTGCGACGTTACGGGCAAGAAGCCCATGGTCGGAAACAATGTTTCCCACGCCAACAACAAAACCAAGCGCCGGTTCCTGCCGAACCTGCAATACCGCCGTTTCTGGGTCGAAAGCGAGAACCGCTGGGTCCGCCTGCGGGTGTCGGGCGCTGCCCTGCGCCTGATCGACAAGAACGGTATCGACGCTGTGCTCGCCGACCTGCGCGCGCGCGGCCAGGCCTGATCGCTGAAGGAGCAACCACATGGCAACCAAAGGCGGACGCGAAAAGATCAAGCTGGAATCCACCGCAGGAACCGGCCACTTCTACACCACCTCCAAAAACAAGAAGACCACGCCCGAGAAGATGCTGATCAAGAAATTTGATCCGAAAGCTCGCAAGCACGTCGACTACAAGGAAGTCAAGCTGAAGTGATTCGGCCGATCCCAACAAAAAACCCGCTGTGATCCAGCGGGTTTTTTGTTGCCTGCCCGGGTCTGCGCCCGGGCTGCAGGAGTCGGTCAGGCGTGTGCCGAACGCAGGCGGATGGAGAAGTCGCGCAGGGCTGCAATGCCGCTCTCTTCCGCGCGGCGGCACCAGGCCTGCAGATCGACAGCCAGCTGCTCGCGTGTGGAGGTGGTGCTGGACCAGAGGGCGCGCAGCTCTTCGCGCATGGTGACCATCTTGTCGAGCACCGGGTGCTCGGCGCGGACCTGGGCCAGCTGGGGCTTGATCTCGGCGGGCACCTTGTCGTCGTCGCGGTGCAGCCAGCGGCGGGCGGCCTGGATCAGGGAGGTGTCGCTGCTGCGGGCCTGCAGCGAATCCAGTTCGCGCTGGCAGGCGGCGCGCATCTCGCGGGCGTAGCCGGCCATGACCTCGTAGCGGTTGGCGATGATGGCCTCCAGGGTCTTCTCGTCGGCCACGGGCTTGACGTCACCGAAAGCCATGCGCGGAGCCACCTTCTTGACCGAGGCCAGACCCATGGACTTCAGGATGCTGATGTACATCCAGCCGATGTCGAACTCGTACGGCTTGACCGACAGCTTGGCCGAGGTCGGGTAGGTGTGGTGGTTGTTGTGCAGCTCTTCGCCGCCGATGATGATGCCCCAGGGCGAAATGTTGGTGCTGGCGTCGGCCGCTTCGAAATTGCGGTAACCCCACCAGTGACCGATGCCGTTGATGATGCCGGCCGCGGTGATCGGGATCCAGGCCATCTGGAGTGCCCAGACGCTCAGGCCCAGCGTGCCGAACAGCGACACGTTGATGATGAGCATGAGGCTGACACCCAGACGCGAACGCCCGGTGTAGATGTGGCGCTCAACCCAGTCGTTGGGGGTGTTGTGGCCATAACGGTCCAGGGTCTCCTGGTTCTTGGCCTCGGCGCGGTACAGCTCGGCGCCTTCAAAAAACACCTTCTTGATACCGAACACCACCGGGCTGTGGGGGTCGCCCTCGTGCTCGCACTTGGCGTGGTGCTTGCGGTGGATGGCGGTCCATTCCTTGGTGACCATGCCGGTGGTCATCCAGAGCCAGAAACGGAAAAAGTGCGAAGGGATCGGGTGCAGGTCCAGCGAACGGTGGGCCGAGTGGCGGTGCAGATAGATGGTGACGCTGGCGATGGTGATGTGGGTGAACACCAGGGCCACGATCAGGACCTGCCACCAGGTCGCGCCGGTGAGGCCGTTGCTGAGGAAGTTCACCAGGCCGTCGTGGAGGGCGATGAACAGGCCGGAGTCGGATGCAATCATTGAAGTCCTAAGAGACTGTCCTGAGAAAAGCGAAAGGCAGATGCGCCGGACAGAGGCGCTCGCATGGGACCTGATTTTAGGTGCGGGGGTTCAAATCACCAATCGAAAAGAGGCCGTGAAACCGCCCCCTTCCCGCGATGTGGGATGGGGCGACCGATTTCAGGCTTTTTTCTGCCAGACGGCGGCAAAAAAGCCGTCGGTTGCATGCCGATGAGGCCACAAACGCAACCATTGACCGCTTTCGCCGACACAAAGCGCCTCCGGCGCCGGAACCTGGGCTGCGGCCAGGCATTCGGCCGCCGGCAGCACCGCCAGGTCGGGATGGGCCTGTCCGAAGGCCTCGGCCACCGCCTCGTTTTCTTCGGTCAGCAGGCTGCAGGTGGCATAGACCAGCCGGCCACCGGGCTTGAGCAGCCGGGCCGCACTGGTCAGGATGGCCAGCTGCAGACGGGCCTGGGCCGCCACCGTCTCGGGCGTCTGGCGCCATTTCAGATCGGGGCTGCGCCGCAAGGTGCCCAGACCGGAACAGGGCGCATCGACCAGCACCCGGTCGATCTTGCCGGCCAGCCGCTTGACCCGGTCGTCCCGCTCGTGGGCGATGGCCACCGGATGCACGTTGGAGAGCCCGCTGCGGGCCAGACGCGGCTTGAGCGCATCCAGCCGGTGCGCCGAGGTGTCGAAGGCATACAGGCGGCCGCTGTTGCGCATGGCCGCGCCCAGCGCCAGCGTCTTGCCGCCGGCACCGGCACAGAAGTCGACCACCATCTCGCCCCGCCTGGGCGCCAGCAGCAGGGACAGCAGCTGCGAGCCTTCGTCCTGCACCTCGACGTCGCCCTGGGTGAAGGCGTCCCAACGCGCCAGCGACGGCTTGCCCTGCAGCCGGATGCCCATGGGCGACCAGGGTGTGGGCAGGCCTTGCAGGCCGGCGGCCGCCAGCGAGGCGAGCACCGCCTCACGCCGGGCCTTCTGGCTGTTGACCCGCAGGTCGAGCGGGGCCGGCTGAAGCAGACTGGCCGCCAGGGCGTCGAACTCCCCGCCCAGCTGCGCCTGCAGCGAGTTCGCCAGCCAGTCCGGCAGGTTGTGCCGGTGCTGGGACAGGAAATCGGCATCGGTGACGCGGCTGCATTGATCCAGCCAGAGCTTTTCCGGTTCGGACAGGGCGCTTTTGAGGAAGTCGCGGTCGCCGGGGAAACCGAGGATGGCCAGCCGGCGCCACTTGGAGCCGCTGCCGGAACGGGCCAGCCACTCCAGCCTGAGCCGCTCGCGCAGGACGGCATACACGGTGTCGGACAAGGTGGCCCGCTCGCGCGACCCGAGTGAACGGTTCTCGCGGAAGAAGCGGGCGAGCACGGCGTCGGCCGGGTGGTCGAAGCGGAAGACCTGCTCCATCAGGGCGGAGCATTCATCGATGAGGGCTTTGGGGTGCATCCCTGTATTGTCGCCATCCGGGGGCGCCACCGGACCGCGTCAGGGGCCGGGACCGATAATCGCGGGCTATGCCTGACATTTCCGATCAGGTGCGCCGCCGCCGCACCTTCGCCATCATTTCCCACCCCGACGCCGGCAAGACCACGCTGACCGAGAAGCTGCTGCTGTTCTCGGGCGCCATCAACATCGCCGGTTCGGTCAAGGCCCGCAAGGCCGCCCGCCACGCCACCTCCGACTGGATGGAGATCGAGAAGCAGCGCGGCATCTCGGTGGCCAGCTCGGTGATGCAGATGGAATACCGCGACTGCGTCATCAACCTGCTCGACACCCCGGGCCACCAGGACTTCTCCGAAGACACCTACCGGGTGCTGACCGCCGTCGACGCAGCCCTGATGGTGATCGACGCCGGCAATGGCGTGGAACCCCAGACGCGGCGCCTGCTGCAGGTCTGCCGGGCCCGCAACACGCCCATCCTGACCTTCATCAACAAGATGGACCGCGAGGTGAAGGCCCCGCTGGACCTGATGGACGAGATCGAGCGCGAACTCGGCATGACCGTGGTGCCCTTCACCTGGCCGGTGGGCATGGGCAAGACCTTCCGGGGCGTGTACGACCGGCGTGAGGACCGCATGCGGGTGTTCTCCGCCGGCGAAGACCGGCGCGGCGGCGACGAAGAGGTGCTGGTCGGACTGGACAACGCCGAGAGCGCCCAGCGCTTCGGCATGGAATGGGGCGCCGCCAAGGACGAGCTGGAGCTGGTGGAAGGCGCTTCACCGGCCTTCGACAAGGACGCCTTCCTCTCCGGCACCCAGACGCCCATGCTGTTCGGCTCGGCGGTCAACAACTTCGGGGTGCGCGAGGTGCTGGACGCGCTGGTCGACCTGGCACCGCCGCCGGCCGAGCGCCCGGCCATCCAGCGGGTGGTGGCGCCGGTGGAGCCCAAGTTCACCGGGGTGGTGTTCAAGATCCAGGCCAACATGGACCCGGCGCACCGCGACCGTATCGCCTTCGTGCGGGTGGCCAGCGGCCACTTCGAGCGCGGCATGCGGCTGAAGGTGGTGCGCAGCGGCAAGGAGCTGCGGCCCAACACGGTGGTGAGCTTCCTGAGCCAGCGCCGCGAACTGCTGGACGAAGCCTTTGCCGGCGACATCATCGGCATTCCGAACCACGGCGTGCTGCAGCTGGGCGACACGCTGACCGAGGGCGAGAGCCTGCAGTTCACCGGCCTGCCCTTCTTCGCCCCGGAAATCATCCGCAGCGTGGAAGTGGCCGACCCGCTGCGCACCAAGCAGCTGCGCGCCGGCCTCACCCAGCTGGGCGAGGAAGGGGCCATCCAGGTGTTTCGCCCGGTCGCCGGCAGCGTGCTGCTGCTGGGCGCGGTCGGTCAGCTGCAGTTCGAGGTGGTGGCCCACCGGCTGGAGCACGAATACGGCGTCAAGGCCCGCATCACCGGCAGCTCGTACAACGTGGCGCGCTGGGTGACCTGCGCCCCGGAAGACGGCGGCGAACAGGAGCTCAAGCGCTTCATCGACGCCAACGCCCACCGCGTGGCGCTGGACGCGGTGGACGCACCCACCGTGCTGCTGGACCACATGGCCACGCTGCGCGCGGTCGAAGGCAACTGGCCCAAGATCAAGTTCCACGCCATGCGGGAACATGCCGGCCTGGTATTTGCGAAATCGATGTGATCGCCGTCAGGCGCTGAGCAGGCGCTCCACCGCTTCCGGGTAGATGCGGTGTTCCTGGCTGAGCACACGCTCGGCCAGGGTGTCGGGGGTGTCGTCCGGCAGCACCGGCACCACCGCCTGGGCCAGGATCTCGCCGTGGTCGAGTTCGGCCGTGACCCGGTGCACCGTGGCGCCGGCAAAACGGCAGCCCATCTCGATGGCGCGCTGGTGCGTTTTCAGGCCGGGAAACGCCGGCAGCAGGCTGGGGTGGATGTTGACCAGCCGCCCGGCGTAATGCGCCACAAAGCCCGGCGTAAGGATGCGCATGAAGCCGGCCAGCAGCACCAGGGCCGGGCGGTGCACGTCGATGGCCTGCATCAGGGCGGCGTCGAAGGCCTCGCGGCCGTCGTGCTCGCGGTGGTCCACCACCGCGGTGGCCAGGCCCTGCGCCCGGGCCCAGGCCAGGCCGGCGGCTTCCGGCTTGTTGCTGATGACCGCCACCACCTGAGCGCCCCAGCGCTGCGCCCACCGGCGCTGACGGGCCGCTTCGACCAGAGCGGCCATGTTCGAGCCGCTGCCCGAGATGAGGATGACGATGGGTTGGTCGACGACAGACATGGGCCGGGAGTGTAATAAGCCGGCTGCGGGGGTCGGTTTGTCGCAGCCCGGACAGGACCGAATCGAACGGTCGTGCGAAACTGCCCCCGGTATCGTCGATGCGCCCCGCCCGGGGCTTGAACAGGAGACATCCGATGGATTTGGCCTTCACGCCGGAAGAGCAGGCGTTTCGCGAAGAGATCCGTGGCTGGGTCAGGGACAACCTGCCAGCCGACATCGCACACAAGGTGCACAACGCCCTGCGGCTGTCGCGCGACGACATGCAGCGCTGGGCGAAGATTCTCGGCAAGAAGGGCTGGCTCGGCTGGAACTGGCCCAAGCAGTTCGGCGGCCCCGGCTGGAACGCGGTGCAGCGCCACCTGTTTGAAGAGGAATGTGCCCTGGCCGGCGCGCCCCGCGTGGTGCCGTTCGGGCCGGTGATGGTGGCTCCGGTCATCATGGCGTTTGGCAACAAGGAACAGCAGGAACGCCACCTGCCCGGCATCGCCAGCGGCGAAGTCTGGTGGAGCCAGGGCTACAGCGAACCGGGCTCGGGCTCCGACCTGGCCTCGCTCAAATGCCGCGCCGAGCGCAAGGGCGACAAGTACATCGTCAATGGCCAGAAGACCTGGACCACCCTGGGCCAGTACGGCGAATGGATCTTCTGCCTGGTGCGCACCAGCACCGAAGGCAAGCCGCAGACCGGCATCAGCTTCCTGCTGATCGACATGAAGTCGCCCGGCGTCACGGTGCGGCCGATCAAGCTGCTCGACGGCGAGTGCGAAGTCAACGAAGTCTGGTTCGACAACGTCGAGGTGCCGGCCGAGAACCTGGTGGGCGAAGAGAACCAGGGCTGGACCTACGCCAAATACCTGCTGGGCCACGAGCGCACCAACATCGCCGACGTGAACCGCGCCAAGCGCGAGCTGGAGCGGCTCAAGCGGATTGCCAAGGCCGAGGGCGTGTGGGAAGACAGCCGCTTCCGCGACCAGATCGCCCTGCTGGAAGTCGACGTGGTGGCGCTGGAGATGATGGTGCTGCGCGTGCTGTCGGCCGAGAAGGCCGGCAAGAGCTCGCTGGACATCGCCGGCCTGCTCAAGATCCGCGGCAGCGAGATCCAGCAGCGCTACACCGAACTCATGATGCTGGCCGCCGGCCCGTACAGCCTGCCCTTCATCTTTGAAGCCATGGAAGCCGGCTGGCAGGGTGACTTCCCTGGCGGCACGCTGGCCAACGCCCCGCTGGCCTCCACCTACTTCAACATGCGCAAGACCACGATCTACGGTGGATCGAACGAAGTGCAGCGCAACATCGTCGCGCAGACCGTGCTCGGCTGATCAGGAGACATCCATGGATTTCGATTTTTCCGAAGACCAGGTCGCGCTGCGCGACGCGGTGCAGAAATGGGTCGAGAAGGGCTACGACTTCGAACGCCGCCGTGCCATCGTGGCGGCGGGCGGTCATTCGGCCGAGGCCTACGGCGAACTGGCCGGACTCGGCCTGGCCGGCCTGTATGTGAGCGACGACCATGGCGGCCTGGGCATGGGCCCGGTCGAGGGCATGGTGGTCATGGAAGAACTGGGCCGCGGCATGGTGCTTGAACCCCTGGGGCAGACGCTGATCGCCAGCGCCGTGCTGCAGGGCTATGCCGGGGCCGATCTGCAGGCCGCCTGGCTGCCCCGCGTGGCCGGTGGCGAAGCCCTGGTGGTGCTGGCCCAGCAGGAACGCGGCGCCCGGTACCGTCTGGACCGTTGCGGCGCCACCGCGACCGCCTCGGGCACCGGCTTCACCCTGCGCGGCACCAAGAACCTGGTGCCGGTGGCCGACCAGGCCCAGGCGTTCATCGTGCCGGCCCAACTCGACGGCCAGATCGCGCTGTTCCTGGTGGAAGCCGGCAGCAGCGGTGTCCGCACCACCGGCCACCCCACGCAGGACGGCAGCCGGGCCGGTGACCTGCACCTGGACGGTGCCGCTGGCCTCCTGATCACCCGCGACGGACTGACCGCGCTGGAACATGCGGTGGACGTGGGCATTGCCTCCGCCTGCGCCGAAGCCGTGGGCGTGATGGACAAGACGCTGGCCATCACGGTGGACTACATGAACACGCGCAAGCAGTTCAACACCACCATCGCCACCTTCCAGGCCCTGCGTCACCGCGTGGCCGACATGAAGATGCAGCTCGAACTGGCCCGCTCCATGAGCTACTACGCCAGCCTCAAGCTCAATGCCCCGACCGACGAGCGCCGCGCCGCCATGGCCCGCGCCAAGGTGCAGCTGGGCCAGTCGATGCGTTTCGTGGGACAGCAGGCGGTGCAGCTGCACGGCGGCATCGGCGTGACCGACGAATACATCGTCAGCCACTGCTTCAAGAAGCTGACCCAGCTGGAGATGACCTTCGGCGACACCCTGCACCACCTGGGTGAGGTGTCGAACCGGATGACCGAGACCGCCGGCGTGTTCGCCTGACCGGCCCCGCTCCCGCCCCGTGCGCCTCAGGCGTGCAGGCGGGAGGTCTTGGGCAGGTGCGACATGAGGAACTCCATCTGGTCCGCCAGGATGCGGCGGTTGCGCAGGATGAAGTCTTCCCACAGGCTGGGCACATACGGCGCGTAGAGCAGCGGCATGTGGGCCTGTTCGGGCGTGCGGTTGCCCTTGCGGTGATTGCACGACTTGCAGGCCGTGACCACGTTCATCCAGGTGTCGCGCCCCTTCTGACCGAGCGGCAGGATGTGTTCCCGGGTGAGATCGTCTTCGTGGAAGTGCTCGCCGCAATAGGCGCAGACATTGCGGTCGCGGGAGAACAGCTTGCTGTTGGTCAGCGTCGGCCGCAGGTCGAAGGGATTGATGCGGGGCACGCCATGGGTGCCGATGATCGAGTTGACCGTGATGATCGACTGCCGCCCGGTGATGGCGTTGTGCCCGCCGTGGAACACGGCGATCTCGGCGCCCATCTCCCAGCGCACCTCGTCCGCCGCATAGTGCAGCACCGCCTCTTCCAGGCTGATCCAGGACTGGGGCAGACCTTGGGCGGAGAGCTTCAAGACCTTCAAAACGGGCTCCTTCGTGCGACGGGTCACCGAACCGCTCCGGAGGCACTTCCCCCGGGGGCATGCGTTTTCCTGTGCCAATATAGCAAGCTTTGGTGACGGCCTGCCGTTGCCCCCAGAACATACAAGCCCCTTTGCATGAAGATCATCCGCGGCCTCTGGAACCGTCCGGACGGTGCCCCGGCCCTGCCGGGCGCCTGCGCCCTGACCATCGGCAACTTCGACGGCGTGCACCGTGGCCACCAGGCCATGCTGGCCCTGCTGCAGAGCGAAGCGCGTCACCGCGGCGTGCCCACCTGCGTCATGACCTTCGAGCCACACCCGCGCGACTTTTTCGCGGCGGTGCAACGCAAGCCCGAACTGGCGCCGGCCCGCATCGCCACCCTGCGCGACAAGCTGGAAGAGCTGGCCCGCTGCGGGGTCGACCAGTGCGTGGTGCTGCCGTTCAACGAGCGGCTCGCATCGCAGAGCCCGGAGGCCTTCATCCAGGACACGCTGGTGAACGCCCTGGGTGTCCGCTATGTGCTGGTGGGTGACGACTTCCGCTTCGGCGCCCGCCGCGCCGGCGACTACGCCATGCTGGACGCGGCGGGCTCAAAGCTGGGTTTCGACGTGGCCCGCATGCAGAGCTACGAGGTGCATGGCTTGCGGGTGTCCAGTTCGGCGGTGCGCGATGCGCTGGCACAGGGCCGCATGCAGGACGCCGCCGCCCTGCTCGGCCGGCCCTATGCCATCAGTGGCCATGTGGTGCACGGCCGCAAGCTCGGCCGGGAGCTGGGCGAGAGCAGCCCCGGCGCGCGCGACGGTTTCCGCACCCTCAACCTGCGCTTCTCGCACTGGAAACCGGCGGCCAGCGGCATCTTTGCGGTGCATGTGCACGGGCTGTGGGACACGCCGCTCCCCGGGGTGGCCAACCTCGGCGTGCGGCCCTCGCTCGACCCCGACGACGTGAACGGCGGGCGCGTGCTGCTCGAAACCCACTGCCTGGAATGGCCGGCGGAGCTGGCCCGGCGCCTGCCCAGCGGGGAGGCCTACGGTAAAATCGTGCGCGTGGAACTGCTGCACAAACTGCACGACGAGCTCAAGTACGACAGTCTCGACGCCCTGACCCGGGGCATCGCTCGCGACTGCGATGACGCCCGCGCGTTCTTTGCGTCGCTGCACACGCAGACCCATCGGCAGACCACCCGCGACCGAATTTGAGGCTGTCCGCCTCACCGGTCGCCGCCCTTCGACAGGCCCAGGGCGAACGGAGCCCTTCCCCTCATCACCCTGTACCCGACGCCTGTTCGGGCTGAGCCTGTCGAAGCCCCCACCGAGCCCCCACGCCATGTCCGAGACGACCCCCAACCCCTACCCCGTCAACCTGCTGGAGACGCCCTTTCCCATGCGGGGCGACCTGCCCAGGCGCGAACCCGGCTGGGTGGCGGAATGGAACGAGAGCGGCCTGTACCGCCGGCTGCGCGATGCCCGCCAGGGCGCACCGCTGTTCGTGCTGCACGATGGCCCGCCGTACGCCAACGGCAAGCTGCACATCGGCCACGCGCTGAACAAGGTCCTCAAGGACATGATCGTGAAGTCGAAGCAGCTGGCCGGCTTCGATGCCCAGTACATCCCCGGCTGGGACTGCCACGGCCTGCCGATCGAGAACGCGATCGAGAAGCTGCACGGCCGCAACCTGGGCCGCGACGACATGCAGGCCAAAAGCCGGGCCTACGCCACCGAGCAGATCGCGCAGCAGCGCGAAGACTTCAAGCGCCTGGGCGTGCTGGGCGACTGGGAGCGGCCCTACCGCACCATGGACCCCGCCAACGAGGCCGGCCAGATCCGCGCTTTCAAGCGGGTGATCGAACGCGGCTTTGTCTACCGGGGCCTGAAGCCGGTGTACTGGTGCTTCGACTGCGGCAGCTCGTTGGCCGAGTTCGAGATCGAGTACGCCGACAAGAAGAGCGACACGCTGGACGTGGCCTTCGAATCGAATGATGCGGCCGGCCTGGCCCGCGCGTTCGGTCTGAACGCGCTGCCCGCCGGCAAGCCGGCATTCGCCGTCATCTGGACCACCACCGCCTGGACCATCCCGGCCAACCAGGCGCTCAACGCACACCCCGAACTCGAATACGCGCTGGTCGACACGCCGCGCGGCGTGCTGCTGCTGGGCGCCAGCCTGGTCGAAAAATGCCTCGAGCGCTATGGCCTGGAAGGCACCGTGCTGGCCACCGCCCGGGGCGAGGCGCTGCGCGGGCAGGTATTCCGCCACCCGCTGCACGACCTCGAGAGTGGCGGTGGCAAATACGCCTACCGACGCCTCTCGCCGCTGTTCCTGGCCGAGTACGTGAGCGACAGCGACGGCACCGGCATCGTGCACTCGTCGCCGGCCTATGGCGTGGACGACTTCAACAGCTGTGTGGCCCACGGCATGGCCTATGACGACATCCTGAACCCGGTGCAGGGCAACGGCGTCTACACCGATGAACTGCCCCTGTTCGGCGGCCAGCACATCTGGAAGGCCTGCCCGGTCATCATCGAGACGCTGCGCGAGCATGGCCGACTGATGGCCACCCAGACCATCACCCACAGCTACCCGCACTGCTGGCGCCACAAGACGCCGGTGATCTACCGTGCCGCCGCCCAGTGGTTCATCCGCATGGACGAAGGCGAAGGCGTGTTCACCCAGGACAAGGCACCGCGCACGCTGCGCCAGCTGGCCCTGGACGCCATCGACCACACCGACTTCTACCCCGAGAACGGCCGCGCCCGGCTGCGCGACATGATCGCCAACCGACCCGACTGGTGCATCTCGCGCCAGCGCAGCTGGGGTGTTCCGGTACCGTTCTTCCTGCACAAGGACAGTGGCGAACTGCACCCACGCACGATGGAGATCCTGGACCAGGCGGCCGACATCGTCGAGCAGGGCGGCATCGAAGCCTGGAGCCGAGTGACGACCGAAGAGATGCTGGGCGCCGAGGACGCGCCGCACTACACCAAGAGCACCGACATCCTGGAGGTCTGGTTCGACTCCGGCTCCACCTTCTGGCATGTGCTGCGCGGCTCGCACGCACAGGCCTACCCCAACGGGGCAGCCCACGCGCACGGCCCGGAGGCCGACCTGTACCTGGAAGGCCACGACCAGCACCGCGGCTGGTTCCACAGTTCGCTGCTGCTGGGCTGCGCCCTGTTCGACCGCGCGCCTTACAAAGGTCTGCTGACCCACGGCTTTGCCACCGACGGCCAGGGCCGCAAGATGAGCAAGAGCCTGGGCAACACGGTGGAGCCGCAGAGCGTGACCAGCAAGCTGGGCGCCGAGATCGTGCGGCTGTGGGTGGCCTCGACCGACTATTCCGGCGACCTCAACATCGACGACAAGATCCTGGCCCGGGTGGTGGATGCCTACCGCCGCATCCGCAACACGCTGCGTTTCCTGCTGGCCAACCTGTCGGACTTCGACGCTGCCACCCAGGCGGTGCCGTTCGACCGGCTGCTGGAGATCGACCGCTACGCACTGGCCCGCGCGGCGCAGTTCCAGGCCGAGGTGCGGGCGCATTTCGACCGCTACGAATTCCACCCGGTGGTGTCCAGGCTGCAGGTGTACTGCTCGGAGGACCTGGGCGCCTTCTACCTCGACGTGCTCAAGGACCGGCTCTACACCACCGCGCCGGGCAGCCATGCGCGCCGCAGCGCCCAGACCGCCCTGCACCAGATCACCCACGCCATGCTGCGCTGGATGGCCCCCTTCCTGAGCTTCACCGCCGAGGAAGCATGGCCGGTGCTGGCGGGTGCGCAGAACAAGGGTTCGATCTTTTTCGAGACATTCGCCGAGTTGCCGGCAGCGGACGAAGCGTTGCTGGCCAAGTGGACCCGGCTGCGCGAGATCCGCGACCTGGCCAACAAGGAGATCGAGACCGTGCGGACCGAAGGCCGCGTGGGCTCTTCCCTGCAGGCGTTGCTGACCATCACCGCACCGGCGTCCGACGCTGCGCTGCTGCGCTCGCTGGGCGACGACCTGCGCTTCGTGACCATCACCTCCGGTGCGACCGTGGTCGAGGGTGAGGCGCTGGCGGTGCAGGTCAGCCCCGCCACCGCCGCCAAGTGCGAACGCTGCTGGCACTACCGCGACGACGTCGGCCACGACCCGGCGCACCCCGGCATCTGCGGCCGCTGCACCGGCAACCTGTTCGGCGCGGGCGAAACCCGCACGGTGGCCTGATGGCGCGCGCTGCCGGCAAGGGCGCCAACGCCGGGTTGTGGCCCTGGCTGGGTCTGGCCCTGGCCATCTTTCTGGCCGACCAGTTCACCAAGGTGCTGATCCTGGGCTACTACCAGCTCGGCGACAGCACCCGCATCACCTCGTTCTTCAATGTGGTGAGGGTGCACAACACCGGCGCCGCCTTCTCGTTCCTGGCAGGGGCCGGCGGCTGGCAGCGCTGGTTCTTCACCGCCGTGGGCATGGCGGCCACCATCTTCATCGTCTGGATGCTGCGCTCCCACCCGGGCCAGCGGCTGTTCGCCTTTGCACTGTCGTGCATTCTGGGCGGCGCGGTGGGCAACGTGGTGGACCGCCTGGTGCATGGCTACGTGGTCGACTGGCTGGACTTCCACTTCGACCTCCTCTCGCCGCTGTTCCGGGGCGGGCACTTCCCCTCGTTCAACATCGCCGACGTGGGCATCACCATCGGCGCCATCGCGCTGATCCTGGACGAGATCCTGCGGGTGCGGCGCGGCCGCTGACATGACGGGCGCGGGGTCGCTGTGCTACCCTGCCCCTCCCGCCGCGCGGCCAACGCAGCCGCACGGGGCCTGAATCCCGATTGACCCCAGCCAGGAGACACGCCATGCCCGGCCTGCTGCCCGACGTCGACCCCGACGGCCTGTACGAGTTTTCGGTGGTCTACACCGACCGCGCCCTCAACCACATGTCGCAGCGCTTCCAGCGTGTCATGACCGACATCGGGCGCATGCTCAAGTCGGTCTATGGCGCGCACTCGGCGGTGCTGGTGCCCGGCAGCGGCACCTTCGGCATGGAATCGGTGGCCCGCCAGTTCGCCACCGGGCGCCATGCGCTGGTGCTGCGCAACGGCTGGTTCAGCTACCGCTGGACCCAGATCTTCGACATGGGCGCCATACCGGCCAGCCACACCGTGCTCAAGGCCCGCCGTGCCGATGGCCGCAGCGACGCTCAGGCGCCGTGGGTGCCGGCCCCGATCGAGGAGGTGGTGGCCACCATCGCACGCGAGAAGCCGGCCGTGGTGTTCGCACCGCATGTGGAAACCTCGGCCGGCATGATCCTGCCCGACGACTACCTGCGTGCCGTGGCCGATGCCGCGCACGCCGCCGGGGGCCTGTTCGTGCTGGACTGCATCGCCTCCGGCGCCATGTGGGTGGACATGCGCGCCACCGGGGTGGACGTGCTGATCAGCGCACCGCAAAAGGGCTGGAGCAGCTCGCCCTGCTGTGCCATGGTCATGCTGAGCGAGCGGGCCCGGGCCGCCATCGACGCCACCCAGAGCACCACCTTCGCCATGGACCTGAAGAAGTGGCTGCAGATCATGGAAACCTACGAAGGCGGCGGGCACGCGTACCACACCACCCTGCCCACCGACGCCCTCACCCGCCTGCAACAGACCATGGCCGAGACCGAGGCCTACGGCTTCGAGCGGGTGCGCCAGGAACAGCTGGCCCTGGGCGCAGCCGTGCGCGCCCTGACCGAACGCCACGGCTTTGCCAGCGTGGCGGCGGCGGGCTTTCAGGCCCCGGGCGTGGTGGTGAGCCACACCACGGACGCCGACATTCAGTCCAGCAAGAAGTTTCTGGCTGTGGGCCTGCAGACCGCCGCCGGCGTGCCGCTGCAATGCGACGAAGGCCCGGACTTCCGGACCTTCCGCATCGGCCTGTTCGGCCTGGATAAATGGCACGACGTGCCAGCCACCGCGCAGCGCCTGGAACGGGCCCTGCAACAGGTGGCGCCAGTCGCCGCGCCGGCCGTCCAGGCCCTGCCGGCCTGAAGACCCGGGCGCTGCCTCAGGGCAGCAGCACGGTGCAGCCGGTGGTGCTGCGCGCTTCCAGCGACTCGTGGGCCTGGCGGACATCGGTCAGCGCAAAGCGCTGGTCGATGCGGATGTTCACCGCACCGCTGGTGACGACCTGGAACAGGTCGTCGGCCATGGCCTGGGTGCGCTCGCGCGTGGTGATGTGCGAGAACAGCGTCTGGCGGGTCAGGTAGAGCGATCCCTTCGGGCCCAGGGCGCCGGGGGCAAACGGAGCCACCGGGCCGCTGGCGTTGCCGAAGCTCACCATCAGGCCGAAGGGCACCAGGCAGTCCAGCGACTTCTCGAAGGTGTCTTTGCCCACCGAGTCGTACACCACCTTCACGCCCTTGCCGCCGGTGATCTCCTTGACCCGGGCCGCGAAGTCTTCGGTGCGGTAGTTGATGGCATGGCTGGCGCCGTGTTCGAGGGCCAGCTTGCACTTGTCGTCGCTGCCGGCGGTGCCGATGAGCTTCAGGCCCAGGGCACGCGCCCACTGGCAAGCGATCAGCCCGACGCCACCGGCCGCTGCATGAAACAGCACGAAGTCGCCGGCCTGCAGGCCTTCGACCGGCTTGCAGTGCTTCAGCAGGTACTGCGCGGTGAGGCCCTTGAGCATCATGGCCGCACCGGTCTCGAAGCTGATCGCGTCGGGCAGGCGGCACACGTTCATGGCCGGCATGACGCGCACGTCGCAGTAGCTGCCGGGCGGGTTGGCGGCGTAGGCGGCACGGTCGCCGACCTTCAGATGGGTCACGCCCTCGCCCACCGCCTCGATCACGCCGGCGCCTTCCATGCCCAGGGCCAGCGGCATGGCGTTGGGGTACAGGCCGGTGCGCTGGTAGACGTCGATGAAGTTCAGGCCGATGGCATGGTGGCGGATGCGCACCTGACCGGGGCCGGGTTCGCCGACGCTCACCTGATCGATGACGAGCTGTTCGGGGCCGCCGGTGGCGTGGATGCGCACGGCGCGGCTGGTGGTCTCGGGCATGGGGGTCTCCTCGTGTTGTGGTGGGCGGATGTGCGTGGGCAGGACGGGCCTGACCCGACGCTGCACGGCAGCGATGCTGCCACGATTCGCGCCCTGCGCCTGTGCGACAGCGTCGCATCCCTGACGCGGGCCGGGGCATGGGCCGGTTGCTACAGTGCGGGCCATGTCGAATGTGTCCGCCCCGCGCCTGTCCACCACCACCGTGCTGCTGTTGCTGATGCCGCCCCTCATGTGGGCGGGCAACGCCGTGGTGGGCCGCATGGTCAACGGCCTGGTGCCCCCGATCCTGCTCAACACCCTGCGCTGGTCGCTGGCGCTGGTGATCCTGCTGCCGCTGGCCGGCTGGGTGCTGCGCCCGGGCAGCGGCCTGTGGAGCCACTGGAAGCGGTTTGCGCTGCTGGGCATGCTGGGGGTGGGCAGCTACAACGCGCTGCAGTACCTGGCGCTGAAGACGTCGACACCGGTGAACGTGACGCTGGTGGCGGCCAGCACCCCGGTCTGGATGCTGCTGCTGGGCCGCCTGCTGTACGGCGTGCCGGTCAGCGGGCGTGCAGCGGCGGGCGCCATGCTGTCCCTGGCCGGCGTGATGGCGGTGCTCTCGCGCGGCGATCTGCAGGGCCTGCTGGCGGTGCGGCTGGTGCCGGGCGACGCGCTCATGCTGCTGGCGGCCATTCTCTGGGCCTGGTACAGCTGGCTGCTGGCCCGGCCGGCGCCGGGCAGCGAGCCGTCGGCCATCAAGGCCGACTGGGCCGCCTTCCTCATGGCGCAGGTGGTGATGGGCGTGGCCTGGTCGGGCCTGATGTCGGCGGTGGAATGGCAACTGCTCCCGGCACTGCCCGCAGGCCAGTCGCATGTGCAGTGGGGCTGGCCCCTGGCGGCCGCGCTGCTGTTCGTGACGCTGGGGCCCTCGCTGCTGGCCTACCGCTGCTGGGGCACCGGCGTGGCGCGCGTGGGCCCGGCGGTGGCCGGCTTTTTCGCCAACCTCACGCCGCTGTTCGCCGCACTCATGTCGGCCACGCTGCTGGGGGAGCATCCCCAGCCGTACCACGCGCTGGGCTTCGCCCTCATCGTCGGCGGCATCGTGGTCAGCTCGCGGCGCTGAACACGGCCTGCCGGCGCATCAGGTCAGTAGGTGCCGGGGTACAGCCCGCCGTCGGGAAGGATGTTCTGGCCGTTGATGTAGCCGGCGTGGCGGCTGCACAGGAAGGCGCAGATGGCGCCGAACTCGTCGGGCGTGCCGAAGCGGCGGGCCGGCACCTGGGCCATCTGGGCCGAGCGGACCTCATCCACCGATTTGCCGGTCTTGGCGGCCGCGCCGGCCAGCGTGCCCTGCAGACGGTCGGTGTCGAACTTGCCGGGCAGCAGGTTGTTGATGGTCACGCCCTTGGCGGCGATGCCGCTGCGCGCCACGCCGGCCACGAAACCGGTGAGCCCGCTGCGCGCGCCGTTGGACAGACCCAGGATGTCGATGGGCGCCTTCACAGCGCTGCTGGTGATGTTGATGATGCGGCCGAAACCGCGCTCGGCCATGCCATCCACCGTGGCCTTGATCAGCTCGATGGGGGTGAGCATGTTGGCGTCCACCGCACGGATCCAGGCGTCGCGGTCCCAGGTGCGGAAGTCGCCGGGCGGCGGGCCGCCGGCATTGGTGACCACGATGTCAAAGTTCGTGCCCGGCCCGCCCGGCGCCGCGAACGCAGCGGCACGGCCCTCGGCGGTGGTGATGTCGGCCGCCACCGGCAGCACACGCACACCCGGGCATTCGGCCTGCAGCGCCGCTGCGGCGGCCTGCAGTGCCTCGGCGCCGCGCGCCACCATCACCACATTCACGCCTTCAGCGGCCAGCGCGCGCGCGCAGCCCAGGCCCAGCCCTTTGCTGGCGCCACCCACCAGGGCCCAGCGGCCCGCAATACCCAGATCCATGAAAGTCTCCTGAAGAAAAAAGTCGGTTTCAGCGCGCTTGCGGACTGCCGAAGCGCGTGACCAGAAAGACGCCCGCCACCACCAGCACCGTGCCGGCAATGATCCAGGCGTTGAAAGGTTCGTCGAGGATGAGCACGCCCATCGCGATGGTCGACATCGGTCCGATCATGCCGGTCTGCGCGGCCAGGCCCGAGCCGATGCGCTCGATCGCCATCATGACCATGATCACCGGGGCGAAAGTGCACAGCGTCGCGTTCAGCACCGACAGCCAGATCACCTCGGGCGCCACCGCGGCGGCCGACAGCGGCCGCAGCAGGCCGAACTGCGCGATGCACAGGATGCAGGCCACGCTGGTGGCCAGCCCGACCAGCCGCATGGAACCCAGGCGCTGCACCAGCTCGCCGCTGTAGAGCAGGTAGATGGCATAGCTCACCGCGCTGCCGAAGACCAGCGCCGTGCCCAGCACCGCGTCCGGCCCCTGGAAACCGGCCTCGTGGCCGAACACCAGCAGCACGCCGGCATAACTCACCGCCATGGCCACGGCCTGCAGGCGCGAGACGCGGCGGCGGTAGATCAGCCAGCCCAGCAGCAGCACCAGGGTGGGGTTGAGGTACAGGATGAGCCGCTCCAGGCTGGCGCTGATGTACTGCAGCCCCCAGAAATCCAGAAAGCTGGCCAGGTAGTAGCCGGTGACACCCAGTCCCAGAATGCCCAGCCAGTCGCGCCGGGTCAGCGGCACCGGCCGGACGCCGCCACGCGGCCGGCTGGCCCACCAGGCCAGGGCCAGGAACAGCGGCAGCGCAAACAGCATGCGGTACATGATGAGCGTGACCGCGTCCACCCCATGGCGGTAGGCCAGCTTGACGATGATGGCCTTGCCGGAGAAGGCCATGCTGCCGGCCGCCGCGAGGATCAGGCCCGAGACCAGGTGCGGCGGCCGCGAAGGAGAAGCCGGAACACCCGGCGCGGGGGAAGACATCCCCCGATTATCGACACCCGGCAGATGGCATCTTCATGCCGGGTGGGTGATCACTCGAAGGCGATCCGGGCCAGCGCCTGCTGCTGTGTCTCCATCGCCGACATGCAAGCCCGGATGGCCTCGGTGGTCGATTTGGGGATGTTCTTTCCCCAGGGCTGCTGGGCTGCCCTCGTCAGAAAGTCGGAAAACGCACCGCGGAGGGCGGTCAGGTCCTGCAGGTCAGCGGAGGGGTCGTACTGGTCCCCGTCGGCTCTGTCGGCGATCCTCCCCACGTACAGCTGGGCCGTCCTGTCGAGCAGTTTGAGCTCCTTCTTCGCATCAGACCCATGGGCGATGAACCTGGCATCGGAAGCGAGGAAATCGATCCTCATCTCACCGTCCTGCAGTTGCAAGGAAGCAAAGCGTTGCTTTGCCGGGGATACGCCCCCCAAATCCGGCTTCTGGCTGCTGACGGTGGCACGCGCTGGACCGAATCCAGCGAAAGGATGGGCTGCCCGCACCATTCGGGTCAGCTCCGACAGAAAGGGTTTGCCGACGGAGCCGAAGGTCAGCGCTGACGCAACTGAATGGACGATGCGGCTGGGTCTGAGCGCTTGCTTGAGGGTGTGCATGGCGGTGTTCCTGGGTTGAAGTACGAAAAATCGTGCTCCTTCGTAACGGAAACATCACCAAGTTATTCCCATTTCATCACCACCCGTCACCTGCGTTGGGTTCTTCAACCGATCCAAGGGCGCGCGCGCCTCTCACTGAATGGGTGGCGTGGTGGCCAGCACCTCGTCGATGGTGGTCAGGCCCTCGGCAATGCGGGCCGCGCCGGCCAGGCGCAGCGGGCGCATGCCGTCCTTGACCGCCTGCATCCGCAGGCTTTCCATGTGGGGCTCGCGGCTGACCTTGTCCTTGAACGCTTCGGTGACGGTCAGCAGCTCGTACAGGCCCATGCGGCCCTTGAACCCGGTCATGCGGCAGTCCACGCAGCCCACCGGCTGGAAAGGCCGGTAACCGCCGCTGATCTGCCACGGCTTCACCAGCTCGGCCAGTGCTTCGCGGGAACGGACGGTGGTCTCGTCGTCTTCCCGCACCCGGCAGGCCGGGCACAGGGTGCGCACCAGCCGCTGCGCCAGCACGCCCAGCACGGTGGCATTGATGAGGTAGGGCGGGATGCCCAGCTCCATGAGCCGCATGATGGCCGACGGCGCATCGTTGGTGTGCAGGGTGGTGAACACCAGGTGGCCGGTGAGGGCGGCCTGCACCGCCATCTCGGCGGTGGCGAGGTCGCGCACCTCGCCCACCATGATGATGTCCGGGTCCTGCCGCATCAGCGCGCGCAGTCCCTGGGCGAAGTCCAGATCGAGGTGGGCCTGCACCTGGGTCTGGTTGAAGGCGGGCTCGATCATCTCGATCGGGTCTTCCACCGTGCTCACGTTCACCTCTTCGGTGGCCAGCCGCTTGAGCGTGGCATACAGCGTGGTGGTCTTGCCCGATCCGGTCGGCCCGGTCACCAGCACGATGCCGTGCGGCCGCCGGGTGAGCGCCTCCCAGCGCTGCGCGTCGTGCGGCACGAAGCCCAGCGCGGCCAGATCCTTCACGGTGGATTCCGGGTCGAAGATCCGCATCACCAGCTTCTCGCCGAAAGCGGTCGGCAGGGTCGACAGGCGCATCTCCACCTCGTCGCCACGCACGCCGGCCGCTGCCGGCTTGAGGGTCTTGATGCGGCCGTCCTGCGGGCGGCGGCGTTCCACCACGTCCATGCGGCCCAGCAGCTTGATGCGCGCCACCATGGCATTCATCACGCCCAGCGGCAGCTGGTAGACCGGGTGCAGCACGCCGTCGATGCGGAACCGGATGACGCCCTGGTCGCGCCGGGGCTCCATGTGGATGTCGCTGGCACGCTGGTCGAAGGCGTACTGCCACAGCCAGTCCACCACCTGCACCACGCCCTGGTCGTTGGCGTCGAGCTGCTTGTTGCTCTTGCCCAGCTCCACCAGCTGCTCGAAGCTGCTGATGGCGCTGCCGTTGCCGCCGCTCTTGGTGGCGGCCCGCACCGAGCGCGCCAGCGCAAAAAACTCGGCCGTGTAGCGGGCGATGTCCTGCGGGCTGGACAGCACCATGCGCACCGACTTGCGGGTCTGCCGCTCCACCTCGGGCATCCAGTCGCGCACGAAGGGCTCGGCCGTGGCCACCACCACCTCGGTCGGGGTGACCTGCACCGGCAGCACCTTGTGCCGCTCGGCATAGGCGGCGCTCATGACTTCGGCCACCTTGCCCACATCGACCTTCAGGGGATCGATGCGCTGGTAGTTGAGTCCGCAGCGGCCAGCCAGCCACTCGGTGAGCATCTGGTCGTCCAGCACATGGCCGTCGGAGGCCCGGGCCATGCCCACCACCGAGAGGCGCTGCACCGGATGCTGGGCGCTGTGCGCCGAAGAACAGCGGGCAATGGTGCGGTCGGCTTCCTCGGCAGAGATGACACCGTCATCCCGCAGCCATCCCACCAGGGTTCGCCAGTCCAGCGCCTGCCCCGCAGGCAGGCCGACGACCCCTTCAGCAGACTTCCTGGGCACCATCGCGCTTCACCCTTCCACAGCCTTGAACATCTTGAGCCACTTCACCGCCGGCAGACCCCAGCGCGCCTGCACGGCTTCGGCACGCGCCAGCAGCTCCAGGCGGGTGGGCCGCGAGGGCGTGCGCTGGGCCAGCACCACCGTGTTGCCTTCGCGGGTGGGCTTGAAGGCCCAGACCGCATCGGCCCCGAAGGCCTGGCACAGGCTGGCCAGCGACCGGTCGTAACTGGCGTCCCGCCCGAACAGGTTGACCGTCAGGCAGCCCTCGTCGGTGAGCAGCTGGCGGCAGTCGGCATAAAAGTCGGCGCTGTCCAGCACCGGGGCAGCGGCCTCGTGGTCGTACAGATCGACCTGCACCGCGTCGTACCGACCCAGATGCTCCGGCTGGCGGATCTCGGTGCCGGCATCGGCCAGCAGCACCCGCAGCCGGGCGCTGTCCGCCGGCAGCTTGAACCACTGCCGGCACACCGCCACCACCTGCGGATTGATCTCGATGGCCGTGGTGGCCATTCGGAGCTTCTTGAAGCAGAACTTGGTCAACGCCGCCGAGCCCAGCCCGAGCTGCAGGGCCTGGCGCTTGGGCACGGAATCCGGATCGACGAACAGCAGCCAGGCCATCATGCGCTGCACATAATCCAGCTCGATGTCGAACGGGGCATCCAGCAACATGGAGCCCTGTATCCACTCGGTGCCCAGGTGCAGGAACCGCACCTCGCCGTCTTCGGAGATGTTGACTTCGGGGAGGGGAGCGACAGATGAGCGGGTGGCGGGCATGGGGTGATTATGAGGAGTCCGACCCGAGCAGCAGCCGCGGCAGGACACGGGCCGCGTTCAGTGACGTTGCCTGCGCCAGCTGCTGCGGCTCGATGCCCCGCAGCGTGGCCACCACCGCCCCGATCTGTGGCAGCTCCGCAGGGGTGTTGACGCCTTGTGCGTGACCGGCCTCGCGCTCGGCGGCGGTGCGGTAAAGCCAGTGCGGCGGAATATCGGGCGAGTCGGTCTCCAGCACCAATGCTTCGAGGGGCAGTGTGGTGGCAAGCCGCCGCAGCTGCCGCGCCGTATCGAAGGTGACCGCACCGCCGAAACCGAGGCAGAAACCCCGCTCGATGAAGCCCTCTGCCTGCTGCTCGCTGCCATTGAATGCATGCGCGATGCCGCCGCGCACCGGCACCTCGCGCAGGTGCTTGAGCAGCAGGTCGGCACTGCGGCGCACATGCAGGATCACCGGCAGCTCATGCCGGCGGGCCAGGCGCAGCTGGGCACGGTAGAAGTGCTGCTGGCGCTCACGCATCTCGGGGGTGCTGAGGGCCGGCACGAAAAAGTCCAGGCCAATCTCGCCCACAGCGACCAGACGCGGGTCTTGCCGGTACCGGGTGAGGGCTTCGTCCAGACGCTCCAGTGCGTCCTCGCCGGCTTCCGGCACATACAGGGGGTGGATGCCCAGTGCGTACACATCGTCCAGCTGGTGCGCCAGCAACCGCACCGCATCAAAGTTGGCCGGGTGCACGGCGGGTATCACGCAGCGGCTGACCTCCCGCCGGGCGGCCAGAGCGCGCAAAGCCGCCACTCCCCCGGGATGGCGGGTGAGCTCGGAGGCATCGAGGTGGGCGTGGGTGTCGATCCACATGGTTCGAATGCCATTGTGCTGCGCGCGGGCGGTGTGCCGTAGCATGGACGGCAGAACACCCCACCGTATTGCAGGAGGCACTCGATGAACAAACCGCTCACGACCCGACGCAGCGCCCTGATGCTCATCATCCCGCTGGCCGCTGCCGGTTGCGCTGGCATGTCGGCTGCGCCGGCGCCGGTGCTGGTCGGCACCGAATGGCGACTGGAGAGCCTCGGCGGAAAAGATGTACCCGCCGCCAGCCAGGCCAGCCTGAGCTTCCCGGAGTCCGGCCGAGTGGCCGGCAACGCCTCGTGCAACCGCTTCTTCGGCACCTACACACAGACGGGCCGGAAGATCAGCTTCAGCCAGATGGGCTCGACGCGCATGGCATGCGTCGGCCCGGCTGCCGAACAGGAAACCCGCTACCTGGCAGCCTTGCAGAAAGCGACCGGCTTCGAGCTGGAAGGTGGCAAGCTGGTGATCCGGCTCTCCGGGCAGGAACCACCGATTCGATTCGGGCGAATTCGCTGAGCAACGGCTCAGGCTGGAATGCGAGCCTTGAGGGCCTTCAAGGCTTCGATGTCGAGCGAGAGGTCGGAACGGAAACGATCCATGGGTGTGAGGATGGCCGGACCGACGCCGCCATGGGGACGGCCTGGAGACACGCTGACCGGCTGCCACATCCATTTTTGAAGCAGCAGAGATGGCTGTCCGTGCTGACCCGGCTTCTTCGCGAACCGATCCAGCTGTTCGAGCGCATCCCGCAGATCGGCGGCCCGTCCGACCAGCTGGTCGATGGACAGGCGCGAGATGCCCGCAGCGTCGGTCTGCAGTTGGTGTTTGAACTGAGCGAGCGCCTGGATCGCAAGGTCTGAATCTTTGGCCATGGCTGTGACCGCGTCATTCAGGAACGGCAGGTCATTCAGCCCTCCGTTCAGCAAGGCGAGTTGATCCCCCGAGCACAACAGACGCGAGGCCCCACCGGACAACATCGAATACTGGTTCGAAACATGGAACTCTGACCAGTTGGGAATGGTGTCGGGATCAGGTGGCGCTTCTTCCGGGCTGCAGCAGAACGGATGGACCCAGCAGCCCCATTCTTTGCGGCCGGGCTTGTCGGGGGCCCTTGTTTGAAAGATCAGTTCCCGCTCGACCTGCAGCGGGTGCTCGAGCGGCGATGCAAAGGTCACCTTGTGGCTCGAGTGGCGCGATGACTCGGTTGCGGATGAATTCAGGGCGGGTGAACGGGTAGGGAGAACGGAGTTGGCTTGCATGTCGGACGTGTGTCACCGACCGCCTCCGTTCGATCCCGCAAGCCACCCGATCCACACCGACACGCGCAGGGCAACGACAGATCGGCGGCGGACCCTTCCACTGCACACGGTTCCCAAGAAACACCTTCGCTGCTTATCCGGAGCCCCCATGCACTCACCGCACGACACCTCCGCCAGACCCTTGCGCTGGCCCACCCAGGCCATGGTGCAGCTGCTCGAACTCAAGGCTCGGGCTCAACTGGTCCGCGAACTCGAAGGTCCGCGCAGCAAACGGTTCATCAGGGCGCTGCTCGCTCTGGACGTGGAACTGCACGCGGCCTACCACCTGCTCCACCGGCAAAGTCTGCGCGTGGATCGCCCGGTGTCCGATGCCGAGGCCTACGGCATGCTCACGGTGCAGCTGGCCTCGGTGTCGGCCTGGCTCAAGCTGCAGGTGTGAGCCGGGCGTCCAGCACGCCACGGGTGAGGCGCAGCAAACGGTCGCAGCGCGCTGCCAGCGACTCGTCGTGGGTCACCACCACGAACGCCGTGCCCTGCTGGCGCGCCAGCTGCACCATCAGCTCGAACACGCCGTCAGCGGTGCTGCGGTCCAGGTTGCCGGTGGGCTCGTCGGCGAGCACGCAGGCCGGCTGCGTGACCAACGCGCGGGCAATGGCCACCCGCTGACGCTCGCCGCCCGACAGTTCGGCGGGCCGGTGGTGCAGGCGTTCGCCCAGCCCCACACGGGTCAGCATGGCGGCCGCGCGGTCGGCGGCTTCAGCCCGGTCGCTGCGGCGGATCCAGAGCGGCATGGCCACGTTGTCGCGCGCACTGAACTCGGGCAGCAGGTGATGGAACTGGTACACAAACCCCAGGTACCGGTTGCGCAGATCGCCCTGTCGCGTGGCGCTCAACCCGGCCAGATCCTGGCCCATGAGCTGCACCCGGCCGTTGCTGGGTGCGTCCAGCCCACCCAGCAGGTGCAGCAAGGTGCTCTTGCCGGAGCCCGATGCGCCGACCACCGCCACCGTCTCGCCCCGGTGGACCTGCAGGTCCACCCCTTGCAGCACGGTCACGTCCAGCCGACCCTCGGTGAAGCGTTTGGTCAGGCCCTGGGCCTGCAGCACGACATCATTCATAACGCAGCGCCTCGGCGGGGTTGACCCGACTGGCGCGCCAGCTCGGGTAGAGGGTGGCCACAAAGGCCAGCACCAGCGAGATCAGACCCACCGGCACGATGTCGCCCTGCTGCGGATCGCTGGGCATGCGGCTGATGAGGTAGATGTCCTGCGGCAGGAAGCTGGCCCCGAGCAGGCGTTCGAGCGCCGGCACCAGCGTGTCGATGTTGAAGGCCACGCCCAGCCCCAGCAGCAGCCCCACGCCGGTGCCGATGACGCCCACCATGGCGCCCTGCACCACGAACACGCCCATGATGCTGCGCGGGCTCGCGCCCAGCGTGCGCAGGATGGCGATGTCGGCGCGCTTGTCGGTCACGGTCATCACCAGCGTGGAGACCAGGTTGAAGGCCGCCACCGCCACGATGAGCGTAAGGATGATGAACATCATCCGTTTTTCCAGCTGCACGGCGGCGAACCAGGTGCGGTTCTGGCGGGTCCAGTCGCGCACCACCAGACCGGGCGGCAGGCTGGCCGCGAGCTCCACCGCCACCTCGCGCGCGGCGTGCAGATCGCGGATCTTCACCCGCACGCCGGTCGGCCCTTCGAGCCGGAAGATGCGCGCGGCATCGTCCTGGTGCAGCAGGGCCAGCGCCGAGTCGTATTCAAAGTGGCCGGAGTCGAAGGTGCCCACCACGGTCATGGTCCGCACCCGGGGCACGATGCCGGCCGGCGTGACCTGACCGCTGGGCGAGATGAGCGTGACCGGGTCGCCCTGCATCACGCCCAGGCTGCGGGCCAGTTCGCCCCCCAGCACGATGCCGAATTCGCCCGGCACCAGCCGGGGCAGCACGGTGGCGGACAGATCGGCCGCCAGATCGGTGACCGAAGGCTCCAGTGCCGGGTCGATGCCGCGCACCAGCACCCCCTTCATGTCTTCACCGCGCGCCACCAGCGCCTGCGCGCCCACGAAAGGCGCAGCGCCCAGCACGGCCGGATGGCGGCCGATGGCGTCCAGCACGGCCGGCAGGTCGGGAATGGCCTGACCGTCGGCCTCCAGCACCTCGATGTGGGAGAGCACGCCCAGCATGCGGTCCCGCACTTCCTTCTGGAAGCCGTTCATGACCGACAGGACGATGATCAGCGCCGCCACACCGAGCGCAATGCCCAGCATGGAAACGCCGGAGATGAAGGAAATGAATCCGTTGCGCCGGGTGGCGCGGCCGGCGCGGGTGTAGCGCCAGCCGAGGATGAGTTCGTAGGGGATCTGCATAGGCTTGGGCGGGCATTGTGGCATCCCCGACAATCGCGACATGCCCGACCCGTTACTGGCCCCTGATCCGGCCCATTGCCTGCTGGTTCCCTTTGCCGGCGCACTCGACCCGGCCGCCCGTGCGGTGTTCGCCAGCCTGTCACTGCCCCGCCTGACCGAACTGCTGACCCTGCTGCAACCGGCACCCGCGGCCGACGGTTCCGAATGGAGTTTCACACCGCCGCACGAGCGCGCGCTGGCGCAGGCCATGGGCCTGACCGGTGACGATGGGGCCCTGCCCTGGGCGGCCCTGGACAGCACGCACCCCACCGAACCCCAGGCCTGGTTCCACCCGGTGCACTTTCAGGTGGGCATGGACCAGGTGAGCCTGACGCCGGCCCACGAACTCGATGCGGCTGTCTCGCAGCAGCTGTTCGACGCGCTGGCACCCCTGTGCCAGGAAGACGGCGTGGCATTGAGCTTCGTGTCGGCGAACCGTTGGCGTGCCCGTGGAGAACGGCTGCGCGGCCTGTCCTGCGCCAGCCTGGACCGTGTTGCGGGCCGTTCGGTGGCGGCTTGGCAGCCGCGCGGACCACAGGCACCGTGGCTGCGCCGGCTGCAGTCCGAGGCGCAGATGCTGTTCTACACACACCCCGCCAACGATGCGCTGGAGTCGGCCGGCCGTGCGCCGGTCAATGGCTTCTGGGCCGACGGCGTCGGCGCCCTGGCATCGACCACGGCGCTGAACCCGCCACCCCGCACCGACGAGCGCCTGAAAGCGCCTGCGCTGGCGGGCGACTGGGCCAGCTGGGCCCGGGCCTGGGAAGCGCTGGACGCTACCGCCATCGCCGACCTGCTGGCCTGCGCGCAGCGGGGTGAACCGGCCGGGCTGATCGTGTGCGGCGAACGCCGTGCCGTCCACCTCGCACCGAAACCCCGCTCCTGGCTGACCGACTGGACCCGGCGCCTGCGCCGGCCCGCCCACCCCGCATCCCTGCTCGAGACCCTATGAAGATCATCACCCGAGATGTGCCGCCCCGGGCCGCCTGGACCCTGGAACAAAGCGGCGTTCACCCGCTGCTGGCGCGGCTGTTTGCGGCGCGCGGCATCGCCAGCCCCGACGAACTCGACGATGCGCTGGGCCGGTTGCTGCCCCCGGAGTCGCTCAAGGGTGCCCGCGAGGCCGCCGTTGCCCTGGCCGACGCCGTGTCGGCCAACCAGCGCCTGTGCATCGTGGCCGACTACGACTGCGACGGGGCCACCGCGTGCGCCACCGCCCTGCGGGGCCTGCGGTTGCTGGGAGCCACCCAGGTCGACCATGTCGTTCCTGACCGGGTGGTCGACGGTTACGGACTGACCGCCAGCATTGCGCGCCGGGTGAAGGAGCGCGGAGCCGATGTGCTCATCACCGTGGACAACGGCATTGCCAGCGTCGACGGCGTGCGGGCTGCACGGTCGCTGGGCATGTCGGTGATCGTGACCGACCACCACCTGCCCGCCCAGCAGGACGGGCAGACCGTGCTCCCGCAGGACTGCATCATCGTCAACCCCAACCAGCCCGGCTGTGACTTCGAGAGCAAGAGCATGGCGGGCGTCGGGGTCATGTTCTATGTGCTGCTCGCGCTGCGGGCCGAACTGCGGCGCCGGGGTGTGTTCGACGCCGCCAGCCAGCCCCGCATCGACAGCCTGCTGCCGCTGGTGGCACTGGGCACCGTGGCCGATGTGGTGAAGCTCGATGCCAACAACCGCCGCCTGGTGTCGCAGGGCCTGCGGCGGGTCCGGGCGGGTGCGATGCCGGCCGGCATGGCCGCCCTGTTCACGGTCGCGGCCCGGCAACCGGCTACCGCCACCAGCTTCGACTTCGGCTTTGCCCTCGGGCCACGCCTGAACGCCGCAGGCCGGCTGGCCGACATGACGCTGGGCATCGAGTGCCTCTGCACCGACGATGCCGGGCGCGCCGACGAGCTCGCCCGCATGCTCGACGGCATCAACCGTGAGCGCAAGGTGATCGAGGGCGACATGCGCGAGATGGCCATGGAGATCGCCGAGTCGATGTTCGACGAATCCGACACGCCGCCACCGGCGGTGGTGGTGTTCGATCCCGACTTCCACGAGGGCGTGGTGGGCATCGTGGCTTCGCGCCTGAAGGACCGGCTGCACCGGCCGGCCTTCGTGTTCGCGGTGAGTTCGGCCGACGGCAAGGAGCATGAACTCAAGGGATCGGGGCGATCGATCCCCGGGTTCCATCTGCGCGATGCGCTGGACCTGGTGGCCAAGCGGCACCCCGGCGTGCTGCTGCGTTTCGGTGGTCACGCCATGGCTGCGGGCTGCACCGTGGATGCGGACCAGATCGACATCTTCGAGGCGGCGCTGCAGCAAGTGGCCCACGAATGGCTGGATGCCGCCACGTTGCAACGCCGGCTGGAGGCCGACGGCAGTCTGGACCCGGCCTGGCGCCGGCCGGAAACCGTCGACACCCTGCACGCGGTGGTCTGGGGGCAGGGCTTTGCCCCGCCGGTGTTCTGCGAGGAAGTCCAGGTGCTGAGCCAGCGGCTGGTGGGCGAAAAGCACCTGGCGCTGAAACTTCGGCACCAGGGCGAGCCGGTTGACGGCATCTGGTTCGGCCACACGGAACCGCTGCCGGAGCGGGTCCGGATCGCCTTCCGACTCGATGCGGACGAATGGCAGGGACAGCGGCGGGTCCGGTTCCTGGTGGAGGCGGCCGAACTCTGAACCGGTCCGCTGCCCGGCCGCTCAGCCCATCAGGGATTCGCGCACCGCAGCGAGCTGCCGCCTGGACACGGCCAGGCGCTCCTCCACACCGTCAAGCCGGACCATCCAGCCCTCGCCATCGGTGGGGTCGTTGTGTTTCTCGACCGCACGCACCGCCCTGCGCGAGACCAGGGCGTTGCGGTGGATGCGCACGAACATGTGGGCATAACGGGACTCGAGGTCGCTGAGGGCGCCGTCGTAGATGTGCTCCTTCTCGCGGGTCCGCACCGTGATGTACTTCAGCTCGGCCTTGAGATAGACCACATCCTGCAGGGCCACGCGTTCACTGCGACCGCGCTCCTGGATGATCAGGCACTCCGGCATGGCGGTGTCGACGCCTTCCTTGGGTGCACGCAGTTTTTCGACCTTCTGCAAGGCCTGCTGCAGCCGCTCGCGGCGCACCGGCTTGGTGAGGTAGTCGGCGGCTTCAAGTTCGAACGCCTGCACCGCATGCTCGGCGTATGCAGTCACGAAAACGACCGTGGGCGGGGCCGTCATCTGGCGCAGCGTGGCCGCCAGCGCCATGCCGTCGACCCCGGGCATGTGGATGTCCAGCAGCACCAGGTCGATGTTGCCGCGCTGGATCTGCTCCATGGCCTGAACCGCATTGCCGGCTTCGCCCACCACAACGACGCGGGGGTCGGTGCATTCCCCGAGCAAGGTCCGCAGACGGGACCGGGCCAGAGTTTCGTCGTCAACGATCAATACCTTGAGTGTCATTCTCTGCTCCGTGATTCGACCCGCGGGGGCCGCTTAAACCGGGATCTCCAGGCGGACCTGGAACACACCGTCGACCAGCGCGCTCTGGAACCGTCCCTGGACATCGTGAAGGAGCGCCAGTCGCTGGCGAACATTGTCCAGAGCCAGCCCGTTGCCGCGCCTGCCCGTTCCACCGGGCACCGTATTGGTAACCTTGATCACCACAATGCTCCCTCGGCGGTGGGTGCTGATGCGGACCGTCGCGCCGGTGGCGCTGGGCTCCACCCCGTGCTTGACCGCGTTTTCCACCAGCGGCTGAAGGATGAGCGGTGGCAGGCGGGCGCCGAGCGAGGCATCGTCGACGCTCCACTCCACCCTCAGCCGGTCACCGAACCGCACCTGCTCGATGGCCAGATAGTGTTCGGCCAGCGACAGCTCCTGGCGCAGGGTGACGGCTTCCTTGGTGTCGGCCAGGGCGTGGCGGAACAGCTCGCTCAGGTTTTCCAGCAGGTCTTCGGCCAGTGCCGGTTCTTCCCGGACCAGGGCGATGGCGCTGTTGAGCGTGTTGAACAGGAAATGCGGCCGGATGCGGGCCTGCAGTTCGGCCAGCTGGGCCTTGGTACCGGCGGGCATGCGGGCCCGGGCGCGCCAGATGAGTCCGGCCATGAGCACCATGGAGATCAGCAGGCCGGCCGAGGCGCTGGCCAGCCAGGGCCGGTGCTGTGCAAAGCCCAGCCACACCAGCAAGCCACAGCCATAGAGACCGGCGAGCACACCGAGCGTGCCGCCGGCCAGCCACTGCTGCCACTCCTCCAGGCGGGCCAGGTACCGCCGCAGGGCAAACACCGACAGCAGCCAGACCAGCAAGGCCGGCAGGGCGGCACTGGTCATGATGGCCGCCTGATAGACCCAGGCGGTGAAGCTGGGCGCCTGGAACATGGCCGCCACTCCCACCACGGCCTGGACGAAGCAGACGGCGCGCAGCACCACCCCGACCTGAACCGCATCGAACACCTCGACGCGGGCCCTCAGGTGCTCCGGCATGCTGGCCAGCGGGCGCGCACCACCCCCGGCGGGAAGCTCCTGGAAGGTCGATAAAATTCGCGAATCTTTCACGGGTACGGTTCCTTATGGAATGCGCGGGCCACCGATCCGCCCGACTCGCCTGCCCGACAGGCCCAACCCCACGGGCGCCATGGCAGCCCGGACACCCCACCTCAGCCGCCGGCACCTTATGTCCACCAACCAACTCGACAAGAAATCCGAAGCCTGGTCAGCCCTGTTCTCGGAACCGATGAGCGACCTCGTCAAACGATACACCGCCAGCGTGTTCTTCGACAAACGCCTCTGGGAGGCGGACATGGCGGGGAGTCTGGCACATGCGGAAATGCTGGGGGGAGAGGGTATCTTGTCGGCGCAGGACGTGCGTGACATCCAGCAAGGCATGGCCCGCATCCGTCAGGAAATCGAATCGGGCGAATTCGAGTGGAAGCTCGACCTGGAAGACGTGCACCTCAACATCGAGGCTCGCCTGACCCAGCTGGTGGGCGATGCCGGCAAGCGCCTGCACACCGGACGCAGCCGCAATGACCAGGTGGCCACCGACGTGCGCCTGTGGCTGCGGGGCGAGATCGATCTCATCACCGAGCTGCTCAAGGCCCTGCAGCTGGCGCTGGTGGAGGTGGCGGAACGCCATGTGGACGTCATCCTGCCCGGCTTCACCCACCTGCAGGTGGCCCAGCCGGTGAGCTTTGCGCACCACCTGCTGGCCTATGTGGAAATGTTCGCGCGCGACGCCGAGCGCATGGCCGACGTGCGCCGCCGCACCAACCGGCTGCCCCTGGGCAGCGCGGCGCTGGCCGGCACCACCTACCCGCTGGACCGCGAGCGCGTGGCCCGCACCCTGGGCATGGTCGACGAGCATGGGGTGGCCCAGGTCTGCCAGAACAGCCTGGACGGTGTGAGCGACCGCGACTTCGCGATCGAATTCACCGCCGCTGCGTCGCTGTGCATGGTCCATATCAGCCGCCTGAGCGAAGAGCTGATCCTGTGGATGAGCCAGAACTTCGGCTTTGTGAAGATCGCTGACCGCTTCACCACCGGCTCGTCGATCATGCCGCAGAAGAAAAACCCGGATGTGCCCGAACTCGCCCGCGGCAAGACCGGCCGGGTGGTGGGCCACCTGATGGGCCTGATCACCCTCATGAAGGGCCAGCCCCTGGCCTACAACAAGGACAACCAGGAAGACAAGGAACCGCTGTTCGACACGGTGGACACCCTGAAGGACACGCTGCGCATCTTTGCCGACATGGTGGGCGGTCAGCTCAACCCGGCCACCGGCCTCAAGGAAGGCGGCATCACGGTCGATGCGCAGGCCATGGAGGCCGCTGCACGCAAGGGCTACGCTACCGCGACCGATCTGGCCGACTACCTGGTCAAGAAGGGCCTGCCCTTCCGCGACGCCCACGAAACCGTGGCCCATGCGGTGAAGGCCGCCACCGCCGCCGGCTGCGATCTTTCGGAACTGCCGCTGGCCGAACTGCAACGCTTCCATCCGGCGATCGAGAACGATGTGTACGGCTGCCTGAGCCTGCGCGGCTCGCTGGACGCCCGCAACACGCTGGGCGGCACCGCACCGACCCAGGTGCGCCGCCAGATCGAACGGCACCGCCAGCGGCTGGCCTGATCGCCGCCCCCGCCCCCCGCGAAGGGGCGGCCCGGCCTGTCACATCGGGCCCAGGAAGCTGGCGATGCTGTCGTTCAGGCGATTGGCCACGTCGGGGCGGGTCTGCAGCCACGGCATGACCTGGCCGGTGCAACCGGTGATCGTGATCCGCGAGACCCGGCGGGGCAACACGGCACGGGCAATGGCGTCGGCCGGCGTGAAGGTGGCCCCGCCTTCCAGCGGCGCAGGGCGCCGGTGGGGCAGGCTCAGGGGCAGGGCCTCGCCGGTGATCACCATCACCTGGCCCATGTACTGTTGCAGGACCTCCAGCAATCGGGACTGCTCCCAGCGCAGCGAGGGACAGTTCAGCACCTGCGAGAGCGGGCGGTTGAACGCCGTGTCGGGGTAGAAGAACGGGTCGATCAGCACCAGGCGGTGCAGCGACAGGGCATGCACCTGCGCCGCCCGCAGGGCCACCATGGCCCCCATGTCGACCGCCAGCAAGGCCAGCAGCCCCGGCTTGAGCCGCTCACCGAAGCGCAGCGCCTCCTTGACGTTGAAGTCCACGCTCACCATGGCGGGCGCACCGCCGCCGGCATCGCTGTGGCCGGACAGGTTCATGGCCAGGCTGCCCACCCCGCGCTGCTGCAGGCCATACAGAAGCGGATTGAGCTGGGTGTAGTCGGCCCCGGCGCCGTGGATGGCCATCAGGCGGGGGCGCCCCATGCTCCGGGCGGGTGGACCCAGCACCCGGGCCTCCTGCCGACGGAAGCCCAGGTGCTCGAGGACATAACGGGCGGGTCCTGGCGGGTCTTCCGGATGCTGCCAGCGCGGGCGCGACGGTGATTGGGTCGAAATCTTCATGGGCAACGAGTCTAGGCAGCAGCCGATCGTGCGACTTTGATGAACGCACAACGATTTCGTGATGAACAACGTCAGTTATCACCATCCCCTCTCACGTGATGATGATCTGCCTGTGTTTTGAGCATCACGTACAAAATTTCAATCGCTGCCGAGCCGGTTTCACAAGCCGGCATCCGACCGCCTGACTACCATCCGCCCACCCGGACGACGATCCGGACCCATCCGACCCCCTGCCCCTGGAGACAACATGACCGTGATCACCACCGTGGAAGACCTGCGCGTGCTGGCGCAAAAGCGCGTGCCCCGCATGTTCTACGACTACGCCGATTCCGGCTCCTGGACCGAAGGCACCTACCGGGCCAACACCGACGACTTCCAGAAGATCAAGCTGCGCCAGCGGGTGGCGGTGAACATGGAGAACCGCAGCACCCGCACCACCATGGTGGGTGTGGACACCGCCATGCCGGTGGCGATTGCCCCGACCGGCCTGACCGGCATGCAGCACGCCGACGGCGAGATCCTGGCGGCCCGGGCGGCCCGGAAGTTCGGCATTCCGTTCACCCTGTCCACCATGAGCATCTGCTCCATCGAGGACGTGGCCGAACACGCCGGGCGCGGCTTCTGGTTCCAGCTCTACGTCATGAAGGACCGCGCCTTCATCGAGCGCCTGATCGACCGCGCCAAGGCCGCCGGCTGCGGCGCCCTGGTGCTCACGCTGGACCTGCAGATCCTGGGCCAGCGCCACAAGGACCTGAAGAACGGTCTGTCGGCGCCGCCCAAGCTGACGGTGAAGAACATGATCAACATCGCCAGCAAGCCGCGCTGGGCGCTGGGCATGCTGGGCACGAAGCGCAGGCAGTTCGGCAACATCGTCGGCCATGTGAGCGGCGTGGGCGACATGGGCAGCCTGAGCGAATGGACGGCCAAGCAATTCGACCCGGCGCTGAACTGGGGCGATGTGGAATGGATCAAGCAGCGCTGGGGCGGCAAGCTGATCCTCAAGGGCATCCAGGACGTGGAAGACGCCAAACTCGCCGCCGATTCCGGTGCCGACGCGCTGATTGTCAGCAACCACGGCGGCCGCCAGCTCGACGGCGCCCAGAGCAGCATCGAGGCCCTGCCCAGCATCGTGGATGCCGTGGGCAGCCGGATCGAGATCCACATGGACGGCGGCATCCGCAGTGGCCAGGACGTGCTCAAGGCCCGCGCCCTGGGCGCCCGTGGCGTCTACATCGGCCGCCCCATGCTCTACGGCCTGGGTGCGATGGGCGAGGAAGGCGTGAGCAAGTGCCTGCAGATCCTGCACAAGGAGCTGGACATCACCATGGCGTTCTGCGGCCACACCAACATCGAGACCGTGGACAAGTCGATCCTGCTGCCGGGGACCTACCCCACCGCCTGATGCTCACCCCCTGCCCCGCTATCCTCGCGGGGTGATCCCCGATACCCCCCGTCGCATTGCGCACCTCGACATGGACGCGTTCTACGCGTCGGTCGAGCTGCTTCGGTACCCGCAGCTGCGCGGGCTGCCGGTGGTGATCGGGGGCGGGCGGCGCCGGCTGGATGATCTGCTGGCGCGGCTGCGCCAGACCTACCCCGACCGGGAATGGGGTCCGCACACGCTGGACCGCATACCGGTCGATTTTTTTCCGCGCCTGCAGGACTACGCCGGCCGCGGCGTGGCCACCACCGCCACCTACGAGGCCCGGCAGTCGGGCGTGGGTTCGGCCATGGGGCTGATGAAGGCGGCGGCGCTGTGCCCGCAGGCCATCCTGCTGCCGGTGGACTTCGAGGAGGTGCGCCGCATCTCGCGGCTGTTCAAGGCCACCATCACCGAGATCGCACCGGTCATGGAGGACCGGGGGGTGGACGAGGTCTATATCGACTTCACCCAGGTGCCGGGCGGCCAGCGCGAAGGCGGGCGGGTGCTGGCCCGGCTGATCCAGAAAAGCATCCACCAGGCCACCGGGCTGACCTGCTCCATCGGCGTGGCACCGAACAAGCTGATCGCCAAGATGGCGAGCGAATTCAACAAGCCGGCGGGCATCAGCATCGTGATGCCGGACGACCTGGAGCGGCTGATCTGGCCCCTGCCCTGCCGCAAGATCAACGGGGTCGGCCCCAAGGCCGACGAGAAGCTCAAGGCCCAGGGCATCCACACCATCGGCGAACTGGCCGCACGCGAGCGCGACTGGCTGGTGGCCCACTTCGGCCGCAGCTACGGCGCCTGGCTGCACGACGCCGCCTGGGGCCGGGACGACCGCCCGGTGGTGACCGAGAGCGAGCCGGTGAGCATGAGCCGGGAGACCACCTTCGAGCGCGACCTGCACCCGGCCCGGGACCGGGCCGAGCTGGGCGCCATCTTCACCCGGCTGTGCGAGCAGGTGGCGGCCGACCTGCAGCGCAAGGGCTATGCGGGCCGCACCATCGGCATCAAGCTCACCTACACCGACTTCAGCAAGGTGACGCGCGACCTCACCATCGACCTGGCCACGGCCGACGCCGCCACCATCCGCCGGGCCGCCGGCCAATGCCTCAAGCGGGTGGATCTGGGCCGGCGCATCCGGCTGCTGGGGGTGCGGGTGGGCAAACTGTCGCGGCCCGGCGAGACAGCGGCCACCGCGGTGGCCGAACCCGAGACCGGCTGGCTGTTCTGACCCCGTTGACGGTTCCTGACTCGATTCTTACAGTCGGCAGGACATTCCAACCCGGGAGCCCGCCATGCCGAACCGCATCACCCTGGCCGAACTGCAGCGCATCCGCCAGTGGCATCTGGCGCACCACCGGGAGCAGCCGCTGGAGGCCCAGCTCTGGGACGGGGTGCTCACGCTCTGGCTGATGGGCTGGATGGGCTGGGTCCCCGCGCTGATGCTGGAGGCGATCTGGGCCATGCCGCTGTGCCTGCTGGCCATGTCGCTGCCCGGGTTCTATGTGAGGTGGCGGCGCCAGGCCCATGTGCAGCAACGTCTCAGGTGCGACTGGCTGCCCCCGGGCGCCTGAGCAGAATGGCTCGCATGACCACCCTCACCTGCTTCCACCTCGATCTCGGCCCGGACCATGTCGCGCACCTGGTGCTCGACCGGCCCGAAGCCATGAACACCATGAACCCGACCTTCTGGCGCGAGCTGGACCAGGTGCTGGCCGAGCTGCACCGGGAAGGCCGTGCCCGGGCGCTGGTCATCAGCAGCACCGGCAAGCATTTCAGCGCCGGCATGTCGCTGGAGACGTTTGCCGGCGCCATCCAGATGGACGACCAGAGCCCCGAGGGCCGGGCCGCCATCTTCGATCTGCTGACCGAGATGCAGGCCACCTTCACCCGGCTGGAGAACCTGCGCTGCCCGGTCATCTTTGCGATCCAGGGCGGCTGCATAGGCGGGGCGGTGGACATGGTCACGGCCGGCTGCATCCGTTACGCCAGTACCGACGCCTTCTTCTGCATCCAGGAAATCAACATCGGCATGGTGGCCGACGTGGGCACCCTGCAGCGCCTGCCCAAGCTGGTGCCGCTGGCGGTGGTGAAGGAGCTGGCCTACACCGGCCGCCGCCTGGGCGCGGCACGGGCGCAGGCCCTGGGTCTGGTCAACGAGGTGTTCGACAGCCACCAGGCCACGGTGGACGCCGCCCTGCAGTGCGCCCGCGAGATCGCCGCCAAGCCCCCGGTGGCCATCTGGGGCACCAAGCAGGCGGTGAACTACGCCCGTGACCACAGCGTGGAAGACAGCCTGCGCCAGATGGGCTGGCTGCAGGGCGCCATCTGGAGCAATGCCCATGTGCGCGAGGCGATTGCGGCCATGAAGGAGAAGCGGCCCGGCCAGTTCACGGCGCTCTCGCACCTGAAGGGCTTCAGCGAACAAGGTTGATGCCGGCGGCGGGGTATTTGAATCCGGCGCGACATCCGTCTGCGTAAGGCAGGGAGCGGGCCAGCGTGGTCCGTTGCCGGCGGGGGCTTGCCCGCCACGCTCGACGGAGACAACATGCCGATCGCCCCACCCTTTTTCCGATCCACGGCCTGCCGGGCCGTGGCCCTGGCCTTTTCTGCCGCCTTGATGTCCGGTGCCGCCCTGGCTGACACCGGGAAACTGGTGCTCACCGGTGGCGTGAGCACGGTCGAAGGCCCTGCCGGCGGCGGCCTGACCCCCTGGGCCGTCATCGGCACCCAGGCCACCGGGGGCGAAAAAGGCGTCTCGATCCACACCAGCCGCGCTGTGACCGACGACTACGCCCTCAATGCCTACGGCGTCACAGTGGCCATCGACGAGCGCTATGAACTCTCGCTGGCCCGACAGGACTTCCGCACCGGCATCACCGGCACGGGCCTGAACCTGCCCGGCCTGCACCTGAAGCAGGACATCCTGGGCGCCAAGGTCCGGGTGGCCGGCGATGCCGTGCTCGACAGCGACAGCCTGATGCCGCAGATTGCCGTGGGCGTGCAGTTCAAGCAGCTGGGCTCGACCGGGCTGGACAACACGCTGCGGGCGCTGGGTGCCAAGCGCAGCGGCACCGACCTGTACGTGAGCGCCACCAAACTGTTCCTGGCTCAGGGCATCCTGGTCAACGGCACGCTGCGGGCCACCCAGGCCAACCAGGGCGGTCTGCTGGGCTTCGGGGCCACGCTGGGTGGCGCCGACAACGGCTACGAGCTGCACCCCGAGATCTCGGTGGCCTACCTGCTGCGCCGCAACCTGGCGGTCGGGGTGGAGTACCGCAGCATGCCCAACAAGCTGCAGACCGCCGGCCGCGCTGCCGGTCTGGGCGAGGGCCTGCGGGCCGGCGACTGGAAAGACATCTTCATCGCCTGGGCGCCCAGCAAGAACGTCTCGCTGACCGCCGCCTATGTCGACCTCGGGACCATCGTTCCGGCCACCACCGCCCAGCGCAAGCAGCGCGGCGTGTATCTCTCGGCCCAGGTCGCCTTCTGAAACCCATCCACAGGACACCCCCCATGAAAACCTTGATGGCATCGTTTGCCCTGACCCTCTCTGCCCTGGCCGCCGGCGCCTGCCTGGCCCAGACCGCATCCGCCCGGCCCGCCCCCTCGGACGCCAGCGCCTACCCGGTGGCACCGGCGCCCGGCCTGTACCAGGCCTTCGGCGAGCAACAGGGCCTGCGCACGCTGATGGACGACTTCGTGAAACGGCTCAAGGCCGATGCCCGCATCGGCGACCAGTTCCGCGACACCAATGCCGACGCACTCGCCCAGTCGCTCACCCTGCAGCTGTGCCAGCTCTCCGGCGGCCCCTGCACCTACAAGGGCGCGGACATGAAGACGGCCCACCGCAACATGGACATCACCAAGGCCCACTTCAATGCGCTGGTGGAAGTGCTGCAGGACAGCATGAACGCGCGCGGCATTCCGTTCACGCGCCAGAACCAGATGCTGGCGCTGCTGGCCCCGATGTACCGCGACGTCATCACCCAGCCATGAGGACCGCTGCACGCCTCGGGTGGCTGGCGCTCTGGCTGCCGGCGACGGTCTGGGCCGGCACGGTGCAGGTCACGGTGCTGGCCCGGGACGGTCAGCCACTGCCAGACGCGGTGGTCACGCTGGAGCCGGCCGGCCCCCGCGCCGCCGCGCCGGCACCGGCACCGGTGACCATCCGCCAGGAAGGCCTGGCGTTCGTGCCGGCCCTCACCGTGGTGCCGGTCGGCTCCCGGGTCACGTTCACCAACCAGGACCGCTTCGAGCACCATGTGCGCGGCACCACCGGCAGCCCGCTGCAGGCTGCCGGCCGCGAGGAAGGCTTCGAGCTGCGCATGGGTGGCCGGGTCGAAGGCCAGCCAGCGCCGTCGGCCTCGGTGGTGCTGGGCGAGGCCGGGCCGGTGCGGCTGGGCTGCCATCTGCACGGCTCGATGCGCGGTGCCATCTACGTGACCGATTCACCCTGGGTCATGCGCACCGATGCCCAGGGCCGCATCACGCTGAACGATGTGCCGGAAGGCCCGGCCACGGTGCGGGTCTGGCACAGCGACCAGCTGCTGGACAGCCCGCCCCGCAGCCTGAACGTGGTCAGCGTGACGCCGATGCAGTTCGAGACCCCGATCCAGCCACGGCGCAGGCGGTGAAAGGCCCCATCGGCGGCCTTCACGCCCCGGACACCGAGAATCAGGGCATGAACGCCGACCCCGACCTGCACCTGCTCTCGCTGCTCGACCGTGTCGCCGCGCGGGACGAAGCGGCCCTGCGCCAGCTCTACGACGCCACGGCCGCCAAGCTCTATGGGCTTGCGCTGCGGGTGGTGGGCAAGCCCGAATGGGCGGAGGACTGCCTGCAGGAGACCTTTCTCCAGGTGTGGCGCTCGGCGGCCGACTACCGGGCCAGCCTCAGCCCGCCGATGGCCTGGCTGGGCATGCTGGTGCGCAGCCGCTCGCTCGATCTGCTGCGCCGCGGACAGGCCCAGCGCCAGGCACAGACCGACGACCTCGACGACCACCTGGCCGACACGCTGGCCGGTGACGCACCCGACCCGGTCGACACCACGCTGGCCAGCCAGCAGGCCTGGGCACTGCACCAGTGCCTGGGCCGCCTGGACCACCGCCAACGCGAGGTCATCAGCCTGGCTTACCTGCGCGACCTGAGCCACACCGAGCTCGCCACCCGGCTCAGCCTGCCGCTGGGCACCGTGAAAACCTGGATACGCCGGGGTCTGGACCAGCTGCGCCAGTGCATGGCGAACTGGCATTGAGGAGAAGCCCATGAACATCGCACGCCATCCCGAGTTGCTGGACCGCCTGGCCGCCGCCTGGGCTGTGGGCACCCTGCACGGCGGAGCCCGCCGCCGCTTCGAGCAGCAGGCCCGGGAGCACGCCACCGTGCGCACCGCTGCCCTGCTCTGGCAGGAACGCATGAGCAGCCTGACCGAGCTGCAGCCCGGTGTGCAGCCGCCACCGCGGGTGTGGACCCGCATCCACCAGCAGGTGCAGGCCGAACGGGCCCTGGTGCAGGGCCGCGCCCCGGTGCCGCGCGAGACTGCCGCGCCCTGGTGGCAACGCCTCGGGCTGTGGCAGGGCATGGGGCTGACCGGCGCGTTCGCCACCGTGGCTGCGCTGGGCGTGGCCCTGAACCTGAACAGCCAGCTGGGCCAGACGCGCACCGAACTGACGGCACAGCTCCAGGGCTTGCAGGCCGAACTCGCCGCCATGCCCCGTGCCGACTATGTGGCGGTGCTCAACGACAACCAGGCCAGCGCGGCGGTGCTGGTCACTTTCGATCCGGTGAGGCGCCAGCTCCACTTGCAGCGCGTGGGCAGCTTCCAGGAGGCCGAAGACCGCTCGCTGCAGCTCTGGGCATTGCCCCCCGGGTCCGGGCCCAGATCGCTGGGCGTGCTGACCCGTGAACGGCTGCTGCAGCTGGCCACCGACCCGGCCGTGGTGAACGGCGTGCCGACGCTGGCCATCAGCCTGGAGCCGCGCGGTGGTGTGCCGGAGGCCGGTGGCCCCACCGGGCCGGTGCTGTTCAAGGGGGCGCTGATCCAGCGCCAGATCTGAGGGCTCAGGCCGGCGCGGGCACGGGCTCGGAAGCCAGGGCCTGCGCGGCCTGGTGGTGGGTGAGGAAGACCCGGCCGCTCAGGTGCTGCAGGAAATCGGTGCGCTGCAGCCGGTCCATCACCGGTCCCTTCACCTCCGACAAATGCAGCGCGATGCCGGCCTGCTGCAGGCGCCGGTCGATCGCCTCCAGACTCTCCAGCGCACTGGCGTCGATGTGGTTGATGGCCGAGCACTGGATCACCACATGGCGCAGCCCGGGGTGCGAAGCCACGGCGTCGTTGATGCGGTCTTCCAGCGCGCGGGCATTGGCAAAGAACAGGCTTTCGTCCACCCGCAGGCCCAGCACCGTGTCGTCCACCTCCACCGCATGCCGCTGCACATTGCGGTAGTGCTCGGTGCCGGGCACACGGCCCACTTCGGCCATGTGCGGGCGGCTGCTGCGGTGCAGGTACAGCCCCAGCGACACCGCCACGCCGGTGACCAGCCCGGCCTCCACACCGGCCCCCAGCGTGACCAGCAAGGTGCTGAGCACGGCGGCGAAGTCAGAGCGGGAATAGGCCCAGGTGCGGCGCAGCACCGACAGGTCGACCAGCGACAGCACCGCCACCACGATGGTCGCCGCCAGCGTGGCCTGCGGCAGGTGGAACAGCGCCGGCGTGAGGAACAGCGACACCAGCAGGATGCCGCCGGCCGTCAACACGCCCGCCGCCGGGGTCTGCGCACCGGCGTCGGCATTCACCACCGAGCGCGCAAACCCGCCGGTGACCGGCAGTCCGCCCGAGAAGGCAGCAGCGAGGTTGCTGCCACCCAGCGCGATCAGCTCCTGATCGGGTTCGATGCGCTCGCGCCGCCGCGCCGCCAGCGTCTGCCCGACCGACACCGACTCCACAAAACCCACCACGCTGATCAACAGGGCCGGCACCAGCAACGACTGCCAGAGCGACAGGTCCCACAGCGGGGCGGTCAGCGGGGGCAGCCCCTGCGGCACGCTGCCGACCACGCGCACCCCCTGGCCCTGCCAGCCGAAGGCCCAGGACAGGCCGGTGGTCACGGCAATGGCGGCGGCCGGTCCGGCCTTGGCCAGGCCGTCGGCCCAGCGCGGCGACAGGCCCAGCCGCAGCAGCGCCGGCTTCAGGCGCTGGCGCGACCACACCAGAAACCCCAGCGTGGCCAGACCCACCAGCAGCGTGAGGCCGTGCACCTGCCCCAGCTGCGAGGCCAGCGCCGGCAGCAGCTCGGGCAGCGTCTGGCCAGTGGCCTGCACGCCCAGCAGCGTCTTGAGCTGGCTGGCCGCGATCAGCAGGCCCGACGCCGCAATGAAGCCCGCAATGACCGGGTGGCTCAGGAACCGGGCCAGGAAGCCCAGCCGCAACAGGCCCATGAGCAGCAGGATCAGCCCCGACAGGAAAGCCAGCGTGATGGCCACCGCCCACCACGCATGGGTGCCGGCCTGCGCATGGGGCGCGATGGCCGCTGCCGTCATGAGCGAGACCACCGCCACCGGCCCCACCGCCAGCACCCGGCTGGAGCCGAACACCGCGTACACCAGCAAGGGCGCCACGCTGGCATACAGGCCGGCCTCGGGTGGCAGCCCGGCCAGCAGCGCATAGGCCAGGCTCTGCGGGATGAGCATGACGGTGACGATGAGCGCCGCCAGTGCGTCGCCGCCGAACGCCACGCGGTCGTAGCGGCGGCCCCATTGCAGGATGGGCAGCGAGGGCCAGGCGTTCATGGCAACCGTCGGGCGTTGGCTCAGCGGGCCGGCGATGCCGCCGGGCGACCGCGGCGCTCGGCCAGCTCGAACACTGCCATGCCGGCCAGCATGGCCAGCACGAAGACCAGCGCTTTCGGTTCACCGCCGGCCATGGACACCACGCCCGGGCCCGGACAGAAACCGGCCAGGCCCCAGCCGGCGCCGAAGGTGAGGCTGCCCAGCACCAGACGGCGGTCGATGTGGGTGGCCTTGGGCAGGTGCATGGCGCCGCCCAGCACGGCGGTGGTGCGGCGGCGGGCCAGCGCATAGGCAAAGAAGCCCACCGCGATGGCACCACCCATGACGAAGGCCAGCGACGGGTCCCAGGCCCCGGCCAGGTCGAGGAAGCCCTGCACCTTGGCGGGGTCGGTCATGCCGGAGAGGATCAGACCGAGGCCGAACAGCAGGCCCACCAGAAATTCGGAAATGCGGCTCATGGCAAGTCCCTTCAGAACACGTGACGGAGCAGGAAGACCACCAGGAAGCCGGCGGCCATGAAGGCCAGCGTGGCCACCAGCGAACGCGGCGACAGGCGCGAGAGCCCGCACACGCCGTGGCCGCTGGTGCAGCCCGAGCCGTAGCGCGTGCCCACGCCGACCAGCAGACCGGCCAGCACCACCAGACCGTAGCCGGCGTCGATGCGCGGAGCCTTCAGGAAACCCTCGGGCGCCAGCAGGCCGGCCACCAGCGGAGCGGCCAGCATGCCCAGCAGAAAACTCAGGCGCCAGCCGGTGTCGCCCTGCTTCGGTGTCAGCAGGCCACCCAGAATGCCGCTGATGCCGAGCACCCGGCCGTTGAGCAGGATGAACAGCGCGGCCGACACGCCGAGCAGCACGCCCCCGGCCAGCGAGGTCCAGGGGGTGAAAGAGGTCCAGTCGATGGTCATGGGTCAGCCCTCCTGCCGACAGAATTGTTGATGGAGCACCTGCATGACGGCCAGCGCCTGCGGGCTGTCGATGCGGTAGTGGATGTGTTTGCCTTCGCGGCGCGTGGCCACCAGGGCCTCTTCGCGCAGCACGGTGAGCTGCTGCGAGAGCGTGGGCTGGCGGATGCCCAGGCTTTCTTCCAGCTGGCCCACGGTGGTTTCGCCTTCGGCCAGGCGGCACAGGATGAGCAGGCGGTCCGGGTTGGACAGCACCTTGAGCAGACGGCAGGCCTGGCTGGCGCCCGCCTGCATCTCTTCAATCGGAACCGATACGGAATTCATGCCGGAGTGAGGTCAGGACCGCACGGGATGTGCGGAATGGCGTCACTCTATCGGCCAACAAAATATAAGTCAATATATTGTTTTCGACTTATATGATCCGCCGGCTCACTGCCGCGCGGTGCGCACATTGGCCGGCGGCTGCTGCGGATGGCTGCTGCGCCAGGGGTTGATGTCCAGCCCGCCCCGGCGGGTGTAGCGGGCATAGACCGTCAGGCGCGCCGGCTTGCAGCGCTGCATCACGTCCATGTAGATGCGCTCCACGCACTGCTCGTGGAATTCGTTGTGGTTGCGAAAGCTCACCAGGTAGCGCAGCAGGCCCTCCTGGTCGATCTGCGGGCCGCTGTAGCGGATCTGCACGCTGGCCCAGTCGGGCTGGCCAGTCACCAGACAGTTGCTCTTGAGCAGGTGGCTGACCAGCGTCTCTTCCACCGGCTTTTCGTCCAGCGCCGCCTTCAGCAGCTCGGGCGCGGGCTGGCCGTGGGTGCACTCCACATCCAGCCGGTCCAGGTTGACGCCGTCAAGCTCCTGCATCGGCTCGCGGCCGAACTGCTCCGGCAGCACCAGTCGCACCCCAGCCGACGCCTGCACCGCCCCGCCCTGCCACAAGGCGGCGCTGATGTCACGGCGGATGACATCGCGCACCTCGTCGACCGACGCAAAGGCGGTGTTGTTGAAGCTGTTGAGGTAGAGCTTGAACGACTTGCTCTCGACGATGTGGGTGCTCTCGCACGGCACCGTGATGTGGGCAATGGCCACCTGCGGCTTGCCGCGCGGATTGAGCCAGCTCAGCTCGAAGGCGGTCCAGAGGTCGCAGCCCATGAACGGGATGACGCCGGTGATGCCGATCTCGTGCCGCTTGGGCGCGCGCGGCAGCGGGAACAGCAGCGTGGGGTCGTAGCGGTCGGCGTAGGCGCTGGCCTTGCCCAGCTGGGACTGTTCGGGGGTGGCTTGGGAGGGGTCGTTGTTCATGTGAATTCGCGTTCGCGCAGCCACTTGGTGGCCACCCATTTTTCGCCCTCGATCACCGGGGCACCGCCGTGCAACGTGCGGGTGGAGGGGTGCGGCCGGTCGTAGCTGAAGAACACGGCGTTGCCGCGCACCGGTGCCACCTGCAAGCCCACATCGGGGAAGGTGGTGGCGCCGCCGCGCGCCGGCTCGTTCAGGTACATGACCAGGGTGGCCAGGCGCTGGCCACCCCGGCGCAGGATGGTCGGGGTGCCGGGCTCTTCGGGGTCGAAATAGTCGTAGTGCGGCTTGTACTCGGCGCCGGGGCGGTAGTGCAGCACCTGGATGCCCTCGCCGTGCGACACCGGCCACTGGCAGAGGCGGGCAATGCGCTCTTCCAGCGCCGTCACCTCGGGCGTCTGGCCGCGCTGGAAGAACATGCCGTTGCTGGTGCGGTCGGCATTCACCTCTTCGCCGCCGGTGCGCGTTTCCACGGTGCGCGAGCGCGCCAGTGCCGGCCGGGCCGACTCGATCAGCGCTTCGCATTCCCGGCCGGAAAGCAGGTTGCCCAGCACCACCACCTGCGGGTGGTTCAGGCTGACCACGATGTCGACCCAGCGGTCGCCGGCGTCCACCCGCAGCGGCGAAGCGGTGAGGTCGATGGTCGGCAGGCGGCCCGCCGTCACGGGCGAGGCCGCCGGCGGCTCCACCGGCAGCGTGGCCAGCACGCCGGCCAGGGCTTCGCGGGCCACGGCTTCGTCCCAGCCGGAGGCCAGCATGGCCGCCACCACCTCGGCCTCACCGAAGCCGGCGCGCAGCTGGGCCACCAGCCATTCGCGCAGTTCGGGGGTGACCGGTTGTGTCAGCACGGCGGACGCCCTCAGGCCTTGGCCTCGCGGCGGAACACCAGGCGGTCGGGCTCGGAGGCCGCCGGCACGTGGCGATAGCCCTCCAGGTCAAAGCCCTGGAGCTGCTCGGGCTGGCTGGCGCGGTGGGTCACGGCCCAGCGCACCATGAGGCCCCGGGCGCGCTTGGCCATGAAGCTGATGACCTTGTAACCGTCACCCTTGCGTTCCTCGAAGACGCAGCTCACCACCCGCGGCACCAGTGCCTTGCGGTCGACCGCCTTGAAGTACTCCTCGCTGGCCAGGTTGATGACCACCGGCGTGCGGTCGGCGGCGGCGCGTTCGTTCAGGTAGCGCGCGATGCGGTCGCCCCAGAACTGGTAGAGGTTGTTGCCCCGCTCGGTCTTCAGACGGGTGCCCATTTCCAGCCGGTAGGGCTGCATCCAGTCCAGCGGGCGCAGCACGCCATACAGGCCGCTGAGGATGCACAGGTGATCCTGCAGCCACTGCAGGTCGGCCTCGGGCAGATTCCGGGCATCGAGCCCGCCGTACACATCGCCATCGAAGGCCAGCACCGCCTGGCGCGAGTTGCTGGCGTTGAAACGGGTCTGCCAGGCCTGGTAGCGGGCCACGTTCAGGCCCGCCAGCGGGTCCGAGAGGTCCATCAGGCTGGCGATCTCCTGGGGCGACTTGTCGCGCAGCACGCCGATCAGCGCCTTCGCCTCGTCGACGAACAGCGGCTGGGTGTGGGTGGTGACGCCGAGCGGGGTGTCGTAGTCGAGGGCCTTGGCCGGCGAGATCAGGAACAGCATGGCAGCGTTGGGGGGACGGAGGTTCGGGGGTGCGGCGATTATCGCGAAGGGCGCCGGACCGCATCCCGACTGCGGCATTCGGAATTTCGATTTGGTGAATGCATTACGCAATGGTAAATTCCGCCATCGCTTGTCCGGAGACCGACATGACCACCGACATGACCACCGCCACCCCTGCCGCCAACGCCGCCAGCCTGCCGCCACCGGCCCCGATCCAGCAGCTGCACCACTACGCCTACCGGGCCCGCGACGCCGAAGAAACACGCCGTTTCTACGAAGACATCCTGGGTCTGCCGCTGTACCACATCATCCAGAGCGACTTCGTCCCCAGCACCGGCGAATACTGCCCCTACACCCACTTCTTCTTCCGGCTGCAGGACGGCTCCTTCATCGCCTTCTTCGACCTCGGCGACGACCAGGCCGCCGAGCCCAGCCCGAACACGCCGAAGTGGGTCAACCACATCAGCTTCCGGGTGAACACGGTGGCCGAACTCGAAGCCACCAAGACCCGGCTGGAAGCGCACGGCGTGGAGGTGCTGGGCGTGACCGACCACCACATCTTCAAGAGCATCTATTTCTTCGATCCCAACGGCATCCGGCTGGAGCTCACCGCCCAGCTCGCCGACGAATTCGAGATGCTGACCGAGAGCCGCACCGCCCACGCGCGGCTGGCCGAATGGAATGCCCGCAAGGAGCAGTGGCGCCGCGAACGCGCCGCCGGCCAGACCGCTGCACCGCTCAAGCCGCAGCAGAACGACCGCCCCGAAGTGGCCGCCCGCGCGCAGGGTTGAGGACACCGCCATGAGCTACCGCGACCCGTCCCACACCAACGGCTACGAGTTCACCCAGGGCAGCGGCTACGAGCTGCCCGAATACCCGTTCGTGACCCCGCCCGAACTGCGCGGCGAAGCACCCGGGCGCTACCCGGTCGTCATCGTCGGCGCCGGCATCACCGGCCTCACCCTGGCCTGCTCGCTGGCCCGCCTCGGTGTGGCGGCGGTGGTGCTGGACGAGGACAACACCGTGGGCGTGAAGGGCGCGTCGTCGCGCGGCATCTGCTACACCCAGAAATCGCTGGAGATCTTCGACCGCCTGGGCATCTACGAGCGCATCGCGGCCAAGGGCGTACAGTGGAGCGTGGGCCGCACCTTTGCCGGCGAGCACGAGGTCTACCGCTTCGACCTGCGCCAGCAGGGCGGCTTCGGTCTGAGCGCGCAGCCGCCCTTCATCAACATCCAGCAGTTCTACATCGAGGGCTTTCTGGTCGAACGCATCCAGGAGCTGGCGGAATCGTCGGGGCGCGTCGACCTGCGCTGGCGCAACCGCCTCACCGGCTTTGAGCAGCAGGCCGACCATGCGGTGCTGACGGTGGAAACGCCGGCCGGCAGCTACACGCTGGAAGCCACCCATGTGGTGGACGCCACCGGCTCGAACAGCCCGCTGCGCCGCTGGCTGGATGTGCCCTTCACCGGCAAGCGCGGCGACGACCGCTGGTGCATTGCCGATGTGCGCTTCACCACCCGTCCGCCGCAGGAGCGCCACACCTGGATCGAGGCCCCCTTCAACGACAACCGCGCGGTGTGGCAGCACCTGATGGCCGACGATGTGTGGCGCATCGACTACCAGATGGCACCCGACAGCGACCCCGCCTACGTCAGCCGCGAAGACGTGGTGCGCGAGCGGCTGGCCCGCCAGTTCGGCCCCGACACCGAGGTGGAGGTGGTCTGGGTCGGGCCCTATGCCTACCGCAATGAATGCGTGCACGCCATGCGCCACGGCCGGGTGTTCTTCATGGGCGACTCGGCCAAGATCGTCAGCCCCTTCGGCGCCCGTGGCGGCAACACCGGTGTGGCCGATGCCGACAACCTGGCCTGGAAGCTGGCCCTGGTGCTGCGGGGCCGCGCCAGCCCCGCCCTGCTCGAGAGCTTCAACGACGAGCGCCTGGAGGCCGCGCAGGAGAACGTGCGGGTGACCAGCCGCACCGCCCGCTTCCTGCGGCCGGCCGACGGCATGGAGCGCCTGTTCCGTACCGCCGCCATCGGCCTGGCCCGCGAACACGCCTTTGCCCGCCCCCTCATCAACACCGGCCGCATGGCGGTGGCCAACCCCTACAGCCGCTCGCGCTGCGTGCGTTGTGAGCCCGGCAGCGCCGCCGGCCGCTCGACCCAGAACGTGGCGCTGCGCTGGGCCGACGGACAGCCCGGCCAGCTGCACGACCTGCTCGGCTGGGCCGGCGGCGACCTGCTGCTGCTGGCCTTCGGCCCGCAGCCCGCTGCCGCGCTGCGGCGCCTGCGCCAGCTCGGCGCCACCGCACCGGTCCGGTCGGTGCAGGTGCTGGCACCGGGTGAGGCCGCCGAGGCGGTGGAGCATGTGCGCGACCCGCAAGGCCACCTGCGCGCCACCTGCACGCTGGACGGCGCTGCCGCACCCGCCTGGGCGCTGATCCGGCCCGACGGCTACCTGTCGGCCACCGGCAGCCGCATCGACGGCTCGCTGGTGCGGGCCTTGGAGCAGACCCTGGGTCTGCACGAACCCCTGCACGCCAACCCCGTCGAGGTGTCCGCATGACCCCAGCTGCCCTGACCCCACTCCCGTCCACCCCGCAGTGGGAAGACGCCGACACCTTCTACGAACAGCTGATGGACGCCCACGCCGGCCTCACTGCCGAACAGTCCGCCCTGCTCAACGCCCGCCTGATCCTGGTGCTGGCGCACCAGATCGGCCGGCGCGATGTGCTGGAGGCCTGCATCGCCACCGCACGCCTGCCGGGCTGAGCCCCGACCCACCCGGCCAGCCCGGGGAACACCGGGGGGCACCGGTAAAATCGGGCGCTTCCCCGAACACCACCGACGGCATCCTGCGGGATGCCGTCGCCACTCTGGCGCCCCCATGACCGACACCGTGAACCAGCCCGCCCTGGCATCCCTGGCCAAATCGTTCGAGCCCGCCCCGCTGGAGGCCCGCTGGGGCCCCGAATGGGAACAGCGCGGCTATGGCCGTGCCGGCCACCGGGGCACCGGCCAGCCGCAGGCCGGCCAGCCCGGCTTCGCCATCCAGCTGCCGCCGCCCAACGTCACCGGCACGCTGCACATGGGCCATGCGTTCAACCAGACCATCATGGACAGCCTGACCCGCTACCACCGCATGCTGGGCGCGAACACGGTGTGGGTGCCGGGCACCGACCATGCCGGCATCGCCACCCAGATCGTGGTGGAACGCCAGCTGCAGGAACAGGGCATGACCCGCCACGACCTCGGCCGCGAGGCCTTCACCGCCAAGGTGTGGGAGTGGAAGGAAAAGAGCGGCAACACCATCACCACCCAGATGCGCCGCATGGGCGACAGCGTGGACTGGAGCCGCGAGTACTTCACCATGGACGAGAAGCTCTCCTCCGTGGTCACCGACACCTTCGTGCGGCTCTACCAGCAAGGGCTGATCTACCGTGGCAAACGGCTGGTCAACTGGGACCCGGTGCTGAAGTCGGCGGTGAGCGATCTGGAGGTGGAGAGCGAAGAAGAAGACGGCTTCCTCTGGCACATCCGCTATCCGCTGGCCGACGGTTCGGGTTCGCTGACCGTGGCCACCACCCGCCCCGAGACCCTGCTGGGCGACGTGGCCGTCATGGTCCACCCGGAAGACGAGCGTTACACCCACCTGATCGGCCAGCAGGTGGTGCTGCCGCTGTGCAACCGCACCATTCCGGTGATCGCCGACGACTACGTCGATCGCGCTTTCGGCACCGGCGTCGTCAAGGTCACGCCGGCCCACGACCACAACGACCACGCGGTCGGCCTGCGCCACCAGCTGCCCGTCATCGGCGTGCTGGCACTGGACGCCACCATCAACGACAACGCGCCCGAAAAGTACCGTGGCCTGGACCGCTTTGTGGCCCGCAAGGCGGTGGTGGCCGACCTGGAAGCCGCCGGCCTGCTGGTCGAAGCCAAAAAACACAAGCTGATGGTGCCGCGCTGCGCCCGCACCGGCCAGGTGGTCGAGCCCATGCTCACCGACCAGTGGTTCGTCGCCATGACCCAGGTCAGCGCTCAGGACCCCACCGGCAAGAGCATCGCCCAGAAGGCCATCGACGCGGTGCAGTCCGGCGAAGTGAAGTTCGTGCCCGAGAACTGGGTCAACACCTACAACCAGTGGATGAACAACATCCAGGACTGGTGCATCAGCCGCCAGCTCTGGTGGGGCCACCAGATCCCCGCCTGGTACACCGAAGACGGCCAGGTCATCGTCGCCCGCAACGAAGCCGAAGCCCAGGCGCAGGCCCCCGGCAAGACGCTGGTGCGCGACCCCGACGTGCTCGACACCTGGTACTCCAGCGCGCTCGTCCCCTTCAGCACCATGGGCTGGCCCGAGGCTGCGGGCGGCATGGGCGCCGGAAAGGGCGATGTTGAGAGCGCAGCGAACATGAGCCCGCCCGGCGCCCATGCCGCCCGCAGCCTCGGACCAGCCGGCACCACCGACTACGACCTCTACCTCCCCAGCACCGTCCTGGTCACCGGCTACGACATCATCTTCTTCTGGGTCGCCCGGATGATCATGATGACCACCCACTTCACCGGCCGCGTCCCCTTCCGCCACGTCTACATCCACGGCCTGGTGCGCGACGCCCAGGGCCGCAAGATGAGCAAGAGCGAAGGCAACGTGCTCGACCCGGTCGACCTCATCGACGGCATCGCCCTGGCCCCGTTGCTCGACAAACGCACCACCGGCCTGCGCAAGCCCGAGACCGCGCCCCGCGTGCGCAAGGACACCGAAAAGGAATTCCCCGAAGGCATCCCCGCCTACGGTGCCGACGCCCTGCGCTTCACCTTCGCCGCGCTGGCCTCGCTGGGCCGCAGCATCAACTTCGACAGCAAGCGCTGCGAGGGCTACCGCAACTTCTGCAACAAGCTCTGGAACGCCACCCGCTTCGTGCTCATGAACTGCGAAGGCCACGACTGCGGCCTGATGGAGCACACCAAGGCCGACTGCGCGGTGGGCGGCAAGGCCCACGGCTACATGCGCTTCACCCAGGCCGACCGCTGGATCGCCTCGCTGCTGCAGAAGACCGAGGCCGAGGTCGCCAAGGGCTTTGCCGAATACCGCCTGGACCATGTGGCCAACGCCATCTACGACTTCGTCTGGAACGAGTTCTGCGACTGGTACCTGGAGATCGCCAAGGTGCAGATCCAGACCGGAGACGTGGCCCAGCAGCGCGCCACCCGCCGCACCCTCATCCGCACCCTCGAAGCCATCCTGCGGCTGGCCCATCCGGTCATCCCCTTCATCACCGAAGAGCTGTGGCAAAAGGTGGCCCCGGTGGCCGGCGTGCTGCCGGCCGATGCCGACCCGGCCAGCGTGTCGGTCAGCGTGGCCCGCTACCCCGAAGCCCAGCCGTCCAAGATCGACGAGGCCGCCATCGCCCATGTGGTGCGCCTGAAATCGCTGGTGGACGCCTGCCGCAACCTGCGCGGCGAGATGGGTGTGTCGCCGGCGCAGCGGCTGCCGCTGTACGCCGTGGGCGACGCCGACTTCATGCGCGAAGCCGCGCCGGTGCTGCAGGCGCTGGCCAAGCTGTCCGAGGTCAAGGTGTTCGACGACGAGGCCGCCTGGGCCGCTGCCGCACAGGCGGCGCCGGTGGCCGTGGTCGGTGCCACCCGCCTGTGCCTGTTCATGGAGATCGACGTCGCGGCCGAGAAGCTGCGCCTGGGCAAGGAAGCCACGCGCCTGGAAGGCGAGATCACCAAGGCGCAGGGCAAGCTGGGCAACGAATCGTTCGTGGCGCGTGCGCCGGCGGCCGTGATCGATCAGGAGCGCCAGCGGCTGGCCGACTTCACCGCCACCCTGGCCAAGGTGCGCGAACAGCTCGCCCGGCTGGGCTGAGCCGGGCTGCCCGGGCGTTCAGGGCAGCTGCATGTCCAGCGCGCCCCATTGCGAGGGCGAGAGGTTCTGCGGGTCGCTGCCGCCGGGGTAACGCTCGCGGTCCAGCGGCATGAACTCGCTGCTCACGGTGGGTTCACGCCGGGCCGCGTCCGGCGCCAGCGTTTCATGGATGCGGTGCACCAGGTACCAGCTGGCCCGCATCTTGGCCTCGCGCGTGTGCGAACCCAGCCGGGGCGTGAGGTGCAGGTGGGGAATGTCGTGCAGCACGCTGCCCGGCCCGGCGAAATGCGGGGCCGCCCCGTCCAGCAGCATCGCGTCGATGCGGCCATCGGTCAGCGCCAGGGCCAGGGCCTCGGGGTCGAACAGCGAACTGCGGCTGATGCCCACCCACAACTGGCCGGGCTTGCAGTGGTTGAGCAGCCGTTCATTGATCCAGCCGTTGAAGCGCGGTGCATGGATCATCTGCAAGGTGATCGCATCGGACCGCTCCAGCAGGTCCTGCAGCGGTACCGCCTCCACACCCAGGCGGTCCCAGACATCGGCCGCATGGTGCACCGCCGGGTCGTAACCGAGCAGCTGCACCCCCAGGCACCGCAGCATGGGCGCCAGCGTGTGCGCCACCGGCGACAGGCCCAGCAGGCCGATGGTGCTCCCCCCGATCTCGCGGCCCAGCCGCACCTCCGAGAGCCGGCGGCCCAGCAGGGCGCTGACCATGCCCCGGCGGTACAGCATCAGCAGGCCATACAGGATGTATTCGGCGTTCGAGCGCACCGTGGCGCTGCGCGCCTGCAGCACACGGATGTTGCGCCGCGCGCAGTCGTCCAGATCGATGTTGCCGCTCGACATCTGCAACCGGCCCACCACCTCCAGTCGGGGCGCGGCATCGAGCATGTGACGGGTGACCACCACATGGGTGGGCAGCACCACGGCGCGGGCCTCGGCCATGGCCTTGATGAGCCCGGCCGGGTCGTCGGCCAGCTCCGGCACGTAGGTCATGGCATGGCGCTGGCGCAGCCAGTCCAGCGCTTCGGGCACCAGGGGATCGACCAGCAGGACTTCCATGGCGCCGGGGGAAAAGCCGCGATCAGCGGCGTTTCAGGACGCTGATGTGTTCACCGTTGACGGTTTCCTGCAGCACCAGCAGGTTGCCGGTCTGCTTGGCAAAAGCCTGGAAGTCCCGCACCGAGCCGGCGTCGGTGGCCACCACCCGGAGGGTCTGGCCGCTGAGCATGTCGGCCAGCGCCTTCTTGGCCTTGAGGATGGGCAGCGGGCAGTTCAGGCCCCGGGCGTCGAGTTCTTTGTCAGCGGTCATGGCCAAGGATCGGTTGGGGTGTTTGGATACCGGTAGGAAGTATGCAAATTTTACGTTGGCTCGCTGCGCGGCGTCTCGTCCAGGAAAACCGGATCGATCCCGCGTGATTTCAGCCACGCCGCCAGGGCCAGCCCGGTGCCGGCCCGCCAGCAGCGCACCTTCTCCGGCGGCAGCAACCGGTACTCGGACAGCTCCGGCGAGAGGCGCACCGCGCCGTGCGCGACCGCGTGGTAAGTGGCGATCACTTGGTTCATGCGCTGGAAGTCGTGCACGCCCACCAGGCTCAGGTGGCTGACCTGCAGCGAGGTTTCCTCCGCGATCTCGCGCCGGATGCCGTCCTCCGGGCTTTCGCCGGCCTCCATGAAGCCGGTGATCAGACCGAAGAAGCGCCCGGGCCAGGCGGCATTGCGCGCCAGCAGCACCTGGCCATCGAGCTCGACGATGGCGGCCAGCACCGGCGTGGGGTTGTTCCAGTGGGTGAAGCCGCAGGCTGCGCAGCGAAGCCGCTGCACCAGCCCGCCGTCCTCCTGCTGCGCGGCCAGGGCCAGCGGCCCGGCACACATCGGGCAGTACCGGTACCCGGACGCGCCGTCGGCCATGGGCGTCAGGCCGGGAACACGCCGGTGGACAGGTAGCGGTCGCCCCGGTCGCAGACGATGAAGACGATGGTGGCGTTTTCTTCCCGGGCCGCGATCTGCTGGGCCACCCAGCAGGCGCCCGCCGCCGAGATGCCGGCAAAGATGCCCTCTTCCCGCGCCATGCGCCGCGCCGTGTCCTCGGCGTCGGCCTGGGTCACATAGACCAGTTCGTCCACCGCGCTCGGGTCGTAGATCTTGGGCAGGTATTCCTGCGGCCACTTGCGGATGCCCGGAATGCGCGAGCCCTCGCTCGGCTGTGCGCCGACGATGCGCACCGCCGGGTTCTTCTCCTTCAGGAAGCGGGAGACGCCGGTGATGGTGCCGGTGGTGCCCATGGCGCTCACGAAATGCGTGATGCGCCCGCCGGTCTGTTCCCAGATCTCGGGGCCGGTGGTTTCGTAATGCACCCGGGGGTTGTCCGCGTTGGCAAACTGGTCGAGCACCCGGCCCTTGCCTTCGGCCTGCATGCGCTCGGCCAGATCGCGCGCCGACTCCATGCCGCCGCTCTTGGGCGTGAGGATGAGTTCGGCACCGAACGCCTTCATGGTCTGGGCGCGTTCGATCGACAGGTCCTCCGGCATGATCAACACCATGCGGTAGCCCTTGATGGCCGCCGCCATGGCCAGCGCGATGCCGGTGTTGCCCGAGGTGGCCTCGATCAGGGTGTCGCCGGGGCGGATGTCGCCGCGCTCTTCGGCGCGCCGGATCATGGACACGGCGGGCCGGTCCTTGACCGATCCGGCCGGGTTGTTGCCCTCGAGCTTGCCGAGGATCACATTGCCGCGGGCCGTGTTCTCCCGGGCTCCCATGCGCTGCAGCGCAACCAGCGGCGTGCGACCGATGGCGTCTTCAATGGTGGGGTATTGCATGGTGGCACTGTGCCATAATTTCGGGTTGCCCCTTCAGCCGGAGTGGCGAAATTGGTAGACGCAGCAGACTCAAAATCTGCCGGTGGAAACACCGTACCGGTTCGATTCCGGTCTCCGGCACCAGCTCGGGGCGGGCTGCAGCAGCGGCCCTCAGGTCCCTGGAATGCACCCCAGGCACCGAGCAACGAAATCAGGTTGTTCTTCACTAAGCGATGAGTCATCAATCACGGCCGTGACCCGAGGGAACACGGCGGCATTGTCACCATCCCGCCTGTGAAAACATTAGCCCAACGTGTCAAATATGCCCGGGAGCAACGGAGCTGGACCCAGAGCCATCTTGCAGCAGCAGCCGGGCTGAGCCAGGGGACCATCGGCAACATCGAGTCGGGCGCTCGTCAGGCCAGGGGCAGCCTTCCGCAGATTGCCGAGGCCTTGGGTGTCGAACACAAATGGCTGTCGCAGGGCATCGGCAACCCCTGGAAAACACGTGAACTGCCGGTGGCCTACCTGGTCGGCACACCGGGCTCCAACGTTCAGGCCATCAGCAGGATCCGGCTGAGGCTGCACCGGGGCTCAGCCCAGGTCTCGGTCGATCCCGACGAATCCGACACCTCCCCGATCGCGCTCTCCAAGGTCTGGCTGGAAGCACGCCAGCTCGACGCCCGCCGCCTGATGGCTTTCCGGCTGGACATGGCCGGCATGGAACCCAGCCTGCATGAGGGCGACACCCTGATCATCAGCGCCGCCCATGTCGAACCGCAGGACGGTTGCGTGTTTGCGGTGAATTACGAGGGCGAACTCGTGTTCCGCCGCCTGGTGCGCGACGGCGGGCTGTGGTGGATGTACGCCGACCACACCGACCAGGCCCGTTTCCCGCGCAAGACGTTCGACGACCGTGCCACCCTGATCGGTCGGGTGGTGCACAAGCTCAGCGATCACATCTGACCTCAACCCGACGCCAGTCCCTCGCGGACCGTCGGGTAACGCAGCCGCAGCCGCAGCTCTTTGCGCATGCGGTCGTTGCGCAGCCGGCGCGACTCGCTCATGAAGCTCAGCAGCATCAGCGGCAACTGCTCGCGGGCTGCATCCCTGGCCACCCTGGGCGGGCGGTTCAACCCGTAGAGGTCGGCGGCCAGATCGAAGTAGTCGCCCATCATGAGGTCCGAGTCGTCGACCACATTGATGTTGCGCTGGGGCCGCCCACGCCACAGCGCCAGCAGGCAGGCCACGGCCAGATCGTCGGCGTGGATGTGGTTGGTGTGGACATCGTCCTCGCGCCGCAGTACCGGCGTACCGCGCAGCAGCCGCTCCCGGGGGGTGCCGCCTTCGCGGTCGGGCGCGTAGATGCCCGGGATGCGCAGCACCGTGGTGCGGGCCCCGGTCATGCGGCCGTAACCGTGGACCGATGCCTCGGCGTCGACCCGGCGCCAGGCGCGCGGGGTCAGGGGCGAACAGGGGGTGCTCTCGGAAGTCCAGCGACCCTGCCGGTCGCCATAGACGCCGGTGGTCGATCCGTAGACCAGCGCCTGGGGCGCACTGCGCTGCATCAGCGCCCGCACCAGCTCGCGGGTGCGCGGGTCACGGCGCCAGTCGCCGGCGTCGCCCGGGGGCGGTGCCAGGTGCAGCACCCGGGTCGCCAGGCCCGCCAGCCGGCCGAGGCTTCGGCGGTCGTCCAGGTTGCCCACCAGCGGCGTGAGACCCTGGCGCCGGAGTTCGTCGACGCGTTGCGGGCTGGAGGTGAGGGCCAGCAACCGGATCGGCCTGCCCTTCAGTTCGCGGGCCACCCGCTGACCCACGTCGCCACAGCCGACGATGAGGATGCGCTGGCGCCGGAAACGGGCCGGCAATGCGCCGTACAGACTCATGCGAATTCCGGATTTGCGACAATGCGCGGTTGTTTTTCGAAGGACCGTCAGTATGACATTCACCGTCACCGTGCAGCCCAGCGGGCGTCAGTTCAACGCCATGGATCAGGAGACCCTGCTGGCCGCCGGCATCCGCCAGGGCATCGGCCTGCCCTATGGCTGCAAGGATGGTGCCTGCGGCTCCTGCAAGTGCCGCCTGCTCGAGGGCAGCGTGGTACACGGCCCGCACCAGAGCAAGGCCCTGTCGGCCGACGAGGAGGCCGCCGGCTTCATCCTGACCTGCTGCGGCGTGGCGCAGGGCGATGTGGTGATCGAGTCGCGTCAGGTGACCGAGCTGGGCGCCTTCCCGGTCAAGAAAATGCCGGCCCGGGTGAGCAGCCTGGAGCGCGCTTCGCACGACGTGATCGTGCTCAAGCTGCAGCTGCCGGCCAGCGACACCTTCCAGTACCGCGCCGGCCAGTATGTGGAGTTCATCCTGCGCGACGGCGATCGCCGCAGCTACTCGATGGCCAACGCACCCCACACCCAGGCCGAAGCGCCGGTGCTGGAACTGCACCTGCGCCACATGCCGGGCGGCAAGTTCACCGACCATGTGTTCGGCAACATGAAGGAGAAGGAGATCCTGCGCATCGAGGGTCCCTTCGGCAGCTTCTTCCTGCGCGAGGAAAGCGAGCGGCCCATGGTGCTGCTGGCATCGGGCACCGGCTTTGCGCCGATCAAGGCCATCATCGAACACATGCGCTTCAAGGGCATCCAGCGGCCCGCCACGCTGTACTGGGGCGGCCGCCGCCCGACCGACCTGTACCAGCAGGCCTGGATCGAGGAGCAGCTGGCGGCCCTGCCGAACCTGCGCTATGTGCCGGTGGTGTCCGACGCGTTGCCGGAAGACCAGTGGACCGGCCGCACCGGCTTCGTCCACCGGGCGGTGCTGGAAGACCAGCCGGACCTCTCCGGCTTCGAGGTCTATGCCTGCGGAGCCCCGATCGTGGTGGAGTCGGCCCGGCGCGACTACGTGGCCGCCGGCCTGTCCGAAGACCTGTTCTACGCCGACTCGTTCACGAGCGCGGCCGACAAGGCGGCCTGATCCTGCGGCCTGATCCGGCCACCTCCGATCAACCGGCAGCGAGCAGCTGCTTCACGTCGGCGATGAGCCCCTGCACACCGCTGCCGTAGCGGTGGTACAGGCGGATGCGGCCCTGCGGGTCGTACACGTAGGTGCCGGCCGAGTGGTCCATGGTGTAGCTGGTGGGGGTCTTGCCCTCGACCTTCTTGTAGTAGATCTTGAAGCTCTTGGCCACGTCCGGCAGCTGGTCCAGCGGCGCGTTCAGGGCCAGGAAGGTCGGATCGAAATTGGCCATGTACTCCTTCATGATGGCCGGCGTGTCGCGCTCCGGGTCCACGCTGATGAAGATGCCCTGCACCCGCTCGCCATCCGGACCCAGCGCCTGCTTGAGCTGGGCGATCTCGCTCAAGGTGGTCGGACAGACGTCGGGGCACTGGGTGAAACCGAAGAACACCAGCACCACCTTGCCCTTGAAGTCGGCCAGGGTGCGCGGCTGTCCGTTGTGGTCGTTCAGGCTGAAGCCGGTGGCGTAGTCGGCGCCGGTGATGTCGATGCCGGCGAACGGGGCTGCGGCCCCCTGCTGCTCCGAACAGGCGGCCAGCAGGCCGGTGGCAAGGGCAGCAGCCAGCAGGGTCCGGCGGCGGCTGCCGACTGGGCGGGCGTTTGAGTTCATGTCAGTCATCGGGGCAGATAGTGGTCGATCAGCAAGGCCGCGAACAGCAGCGACAGGTGGATCAGCGAGAAGCGGAAGGTCTTGCGGGCCAGGGCGTCGGAATAGTCGCGCCACAGCTTCCAGGCGTAGGCACAGAAACCCGCGTTCAGCACCACGGCTGCCACCAGATAGAACCAGCCGCTCATGCGCATCATGAAAGGCATGAGGCAGGCCGCAAACAGCACGAAGGTGTAGAGCAGGATCTGCAGCCGGGTGAAGTCCGAGCCGTGGGTGACCGGCAGCATGGGCAGACCGGAGCGGCGGTAGTCCTCCACCCGGTAGAGGGCCAGTGCCCAGAAATGCGGCGGCGTCCAGAGGAAGATGATCAGGAACAGGATGAGCGACTCGGGTGCCACCACGTTGGTCATGGCGGTCCAGCCCAGCACCGGCGGCATGGCGCCCGAGGCCCCGCCAATCACGATGTTCTGCGGGGTCAGCGGCTTGAGCACCACGGTGTAGATCACCGCATAGCCCACGAAGGTGGCAAAGGTCAGCCACATGGTCAGCGGATTGACCGCCCAGTACAGCAGCGCCGATCCGGCCCCGCACAGCGCGGCCGAAAAGCTGAGCGTCTGGACATTGGTGAGTTCGCCTTTGGCGGTGGGTCGCCAGGCCGTGCGCTTCATGCGGGCATCGATGTGCTGTTCGACCACGCAGTTGAAGGCGGCTGCGGCCCCGGCCACCAGCCAGATGCCCAGACAGGCCACGGCGGCCAGCTGCACCTGCGCCCAGCTGGGCACGCCCGGCACGGCCAGGACCATGCCGATCAAGGCACAGAACACGATGAGCTGCACCACGCGGGGCTTGGTCAGGGCATAGAACTGCCGCCAGGTCGACGGCAGGGCCACGGCGGCGGGATGGGAGGCGGAACTCATCGGACGGATCGGGACAGGTGCATGGGCGCCGCGACCACCGCGGGCAAGGAACGGGTCTGGGCCAGGGCACCGGTGAACAGCACCACCAGCGCGGCCGCGCCACCGGTGTGGCTGACCGCAGCCAGCAGCGGCCAGTCCAGCACCACATTGGTCAGGCCGGTGATGAATTGCAGGGCACACAGGGCGACCACGCCACGGGCAAAACTCTGCAGGCCGGGCACCCGCCACAGGCGCCAGGCCACGGCCAGCAGGCCGGCAAACACGACCCAGGCGCTGAGCCGGTGGACATAGTGGATGGCGGTCAGCGCCGCGAAGGTGATGGTGTCGCCATCGCGGTCGGTGCCCAGTTCCCGCCACAGCGTGAAGCCTTCGCGGAAGTCCATGGTGGGCCACCAGCTGCCCTGACAGGTGGGGAATTCGTTGCAGGCCAGCACCGCGTAGTTGGTGCTGACCCAGCCGCCCAGGGCGATCTGCAGCCACAACAGCGCGAAGGCCGCGATCATGCCGAAGCGCAGGCGGGGCGAGAGCTCCACCGGCCCGTGCGACGCGGGGTCGGCCAGCGCGTAGGCCACCGACTGTGCCCGCAGCAGCGCCAGCAGCACCAGCCCGCCCAGCAGGTGCAGCGTGACGATGGCAGGGAACAGCTTCATGGTCACCGTGAGGGCGCCGAAAGCACCCTGCAGGCAGACCCAGAACAGGGTGAAGGCCGGCCACACCCAGTGCACGGCGAGCCGGCGCCGCTGCATCCAGCTGCCCACGGCCAGCACGATGATCAGCACCCCGACGGCGGTGGCCAGGTAACGGTGGATCATCTCGATCCAGGCCTTGGAGAAGGTCACCGGGCCGGTCGGCATGGCCTGCTGGGCAGCCGAGATGTCGGCATGTGCGCCGATCGGGCTGGCCGCGCCGTAGCAGCCCGGCCAGTCGGGGCAGCCCAGGCCGGAGTCGGTCAGGCGCGTGAAGGCGCCGAACAGCACCAGATCGAAGGTCAGGAACAGGGTGACCAGCGTCAGGGTGCGCAGGCGCTGCGCCGGTTCGGCATGGCGGTTGCGCAGCCACACCCAGGCCAGCGGGCCGATGGCCAGCACCACGCCCAGCAGCATGAGCCGGGCGATGGGCGCGAGGTCGTAGAGGGGCTGTTCCATGTCAGTGCTCCCGGCCCGGGCGGTCCCAGAACGAGGAAGCCCGCAGCAGGCGGTCGAGGTCCCGCTTGGCCTGCTTCGGATCGATGTCGGCGGGGAACCGCATCATCCAGTTGCCGATGGGGTCGACCACGTACAGATGGTCCTCGATGCGCCTGCCCGGCGCCGGCTCCAGCCAGCGCGCCAGTTCGTCGGCCGGGACCTGAAGCACGGTGGCCGCCGCCGTGGCCTGCTGCAGCGCGGGCTCCAGCGGTGCGTCGCCGGTGCGCAGCCAGACCCAGTCCAGCCGGTCTTTCTCGCGGCCCAGGGTTTCGCGCAGCTGGCGCTGAAGCAGCAGGTGGTTCTGGCACGCCTCGTTGCAGGCGGTGTCGGCCACGCTGATCAGCAGCCACTGGTCCTTGAGCGAGCTCAGGGGCACCGGTTGACCCTGGACATCGGTGCCCTGCCAGGCCGGCAGCGCGCGTTGCGGCTGGATCAGCTCGCCGTAGTTGCGCCGGCCCTCCGGCCGGATCACGTAGTAGGTGAAGTAGGACGCGATCACTGGCGAGGCGCACACCAGCAGCAGCGCGATCATCTTCCAGCGGCCACGCCGGGTTGCGGCCACCGAGGTCGCACCGGCCTGATCGGGCGTGGGCAGGCTGTGCACGGTCATGGTCAGGGGTTCATCGGGCGTCTGGGCCATGGGGAATGCGCTTTCGGCGGGGAAGGATGATCTGGAACCAGAGGTAGAGCAGAACCAGCAGCGTGCTGAGCGCAAACCACTGGAAGGCGTATCCGTGATGGCGAGACACGTCGACCGCAGGGGCCGGCCATTGGCGCAGCAGCCCGTCGTCGGCCTCGCCGGTCTGCTGGACCGAGAGCGGCAACAGGCTCAACCCGGTCTCCAGAGCCAGTTCGGGGAGGTCGATATTTTGCCGGATCACACCCGGGGCCGCCTCGCCCAGCTGGTAAAGCTGGGCCGGCGGCGGGGCCAGCCGCCCTTCGATGCGGACGGGGCCCTGCGGGGTCAGAACATCGGGCACGCGGGTGCGGTCCTGAAAATCGCGCGGCGCCCAGCCCCGCTGCACCAGCACGACACGCTCGCTGCCGTCCAGTCGCAGGGGCATCACATGAAAGAAGCCGACCCGGCCATCCATCTGGCGGTTGTCCAGGAATACCTGGGCCTGCGGCACCCACTGGCCGGTGAGCACCACCGCCCGGTGGTGAACCGACGCTGCACCCGACGCATTCTGGCCGGACACCGCCGACAGCAGGCCAGCGTTGTCCAGCGCCGGCAACGCGGAGCGCTCGCCCATGCTGGCCTGCAGCGCCAGCTTCTGATCGGCGCGGTTCAGCTGCCACCGGCCCAGCGAGGCAGTGACCACGATGGCCACCAGCGCCGCGACGGTGACGATCCAGAAACGGGTCTGCGACCGCCCGGGCTCAGCCATCTCCCACCCCTGCAGTCGGCCGATGGGGGGCGCCGATAATCCAGCGCATGAAATATCTGGTCATCACGGCCTTCGTGGCCATCATCGGTTCGTTGGGAGCGGCGCTGTTCTTCATGATGCGGGGCGGCCGGGCCGACGGCGCCGAACAGGATGCCGATGCGCCCCCGCCCGCCACCAACCACATGGCACGCGCACTCGCGTTTCGCGTCGGGTTCTCGATTCTGCTGTTCATCGTGGTGCTGGTGAGCTGGCGGATGGGATGGATTCAACCGACCGGGGTTCCCATGGGACGCTGACCGGCGCCGGAGCCCCGGACGACAAAAAAGCGCCTCGCGGCGCTTTTTTTCATGGGGCGCGGAATATGCCCGGGCTGCGCGCCTGGGCGCGCAACACCGTCACATCCAGTAGACGACCACGTACAGGCCGAGCCAGACCACGTCCACAAAGTGCCAGTACCAGGCGGCGCCTTCGAAACCGAAGTGGCGCTCCTTGGTGAAGTGGCCTTTCTGGAGGCGCAGGGTGATGAACAGCAGCATCAGCATGCCGACAAACACGTGGAAACCGTGGAAGCCGGTGAGCATGAAGAAGGTCGAACCGAAGATGCCCGAGCTCAGCTTGAGGTTCAGGTCGGTGTAGGCGTGGTAGTACTCGTAGCCCTGCACGATCAGGAAGATCACGCCCAGCAGCACGGTCATCCACATGAAGGCGATGGTCTTGCCACGGTTGCCGGCCTGCAGGGCATGGTGGGCAATGGTCAAGGTGACGCCGGAGGTCAGCAGCAGGGCCGTGTTGATGGTCGGCAGCCAGAACGGACCCATGGTCTGGAAGGGCTCGACGATGCCGGCCGGCGAAGCGGTGGCACCGGCCTGCACGCTGGGCCAGACGGCCGAGAAGTCCGGCCAGATCAGCGCGTTCTCGATGCCGCCCAGGGCCGGCACCGAGTGGCTGCGGGCCCACCACAGAGCGGTGAAGAAGGCGCCGAAGAACATCACCTCCGAGAAGATGAACCAGCTCATGCTCCAGCGGTAGGAGAGATCGATCTTGCGACCGTACAGACCGGCCTCGCTCTCGTGCACCGAATCCCGGAACCACTGGAACAGCACGATCAGCCAGAAGGCCAGACCGAAGGCCAGCGAATAGGCGCCCCACTGGACGCCGTTCACCCACTGACCGGCACCCAGGATCACGAAGAAGAGGCCGATGGACGACATCACCGGATGCCGCGAGGGCCCGGGGACAAAGTAGTACGGCGTCGAACCGTGGGTTGCTGCTGACATGCTCACTCCTGTAAGTCTTGCGGATCGGTTGTTATGGTCGGATGTCGAAGCTGTGGCGGTGTCTGGCGGCAGGTCAACCGGCAACCCAGTTCACCAGCAGGATCAGCCCCAGCACGAAGAGGAAAGCCATCACCACGCCCACTGCCATCAGGTGCAGCGGGTTGAGGCGGGCCACATCTTCCTGAAAATCGGCCCGCCGGCGCACGCCCAGGAAGCCCCACAGCACGGCCTTGACCGTGCCGAACAGGCTGCCGGGACGCTGCTGGGCGGGCATGTTCACACAGCCCCCTTGACGGCTGTGGCGACAGGCACCGCCACCGGCACGGGAAGTGCGGGTGACAGCGATATCTGGCTGGAGGGTGCAGCCGGCACCTTGCCGCCCACCTCGAAGAAGGTGTAGGACAGGGTGATGGTGGTCACATCCTTGGGCAGACGCGGGTCGATGACGAACGCCACCGGCCATTCCTTCTTCTCGCCAGGGGCCAGGGTGTACTGCGTGAAGCAGAAGCACTCCAGCTTGTTGAAGTGGTTGCCAGCCTGGCGCGGCGCATAACTCGGAATGGCCTGCGCCGCCATGGTCCGGTTCTGGATGTTCTGGAACTCGTACACCACCGTGGTCAGCTCGCCCGGGTGCACCTGCATCGAACGGACCGCGGGCTTGAAGTCCCAGGGACCGCGCACGTTGGTGTCGAACTCGACCGTGATGGTGCGGGTCCGGTCGACCTGGGTGTTGGCCGGCAGCGAAGGTGCGGCGCCCGGCACGCGGCGCTCGGCCACCGCCAGCACATTGATGCCCAGCGCTTCACAGATGTGCCGGTAGATCGGCACCAGTGCATAGCCGAAGGCAAACATGCCCAGCGCGATCACGCTGAGCTTGCCGACGATCTTCAGGTTCTCGCGTCGCAGTCCCACGGCAGGATTCCGGTTGGGGGGCTCAGCGCCCCAGCAGCACGAACTTGGCCACGAAGCCGAGGAAGAAGACCGCGGCCACCGAGGCCAGGATCAGGCCCAGGCGGCGGTTCTCTTTTTTCTGGTCGGTCGTCATGGTCGTCAGGTCGAGGGACGGATCAGCCGATCACCTTGGTGGCGGTGGCGTCCAGCTTGGGCGGGTTCTCGAAGGTGTGGAACGGGGCCGGCGACGGCACTTCCCACTCCAGACCTTCTGCGCCTTCCCAAGGCTTCTGCGGTGCCGGCTGGCCCTTGCCCATCATGGCGGGCAGGATCACGGCAACGAAGAAGTACACCTGGGCGAAGCCGAAGAAGAAGGCACCGACCGAGGCGATCATGTTGAAGTCGGCGAACTGCATCGGGTAGTCGGCATAGCGGCGGGGCATGCCGGCCAGACCCAGGAAGTGCATCGGGAAGAAGGTGACGTTGAAGGAGATCATCGACCACCAGAAGTGGATCTTGCCGCGGGTCTCGCTGTACATCACGCCGGTCCACTTGGGCAGCCAGTAGTAGATGCCGGAGAACATGGCGAACAGCGAACCGGCCACCAGCACGTAGTGGAAGTGGGCCACCACGTAATAGGTGTCCTGCATCTGGATGTCGATCGGGGCCACCGACAGGATCAGGCCGGTGAAGCCACCCATGGTGAACACGAAGATGAAGCCGACGGCCCACAGCATCGGGGTCTCGAAGGTCATCGAGCCCTTCCACATGGTGGCGATCCAGTTGAAGATCTTCACGCCCGTGGGCACGGCGATCAGCATGGTGCTGTACATGAAGAACAGCTGGCCGGTCACCGGCATGCCGGTGGTGAACATGTGGTGGGCCCACACGACAAACGACAGGATGGCGATGGAGCCGGTGGCGTACACCATGGAGGCATAGCCGAACAGCTTCTTGCGCGAGAACGCGGGCACCACCTGGCTCACGATGCCGAAGGCCGGCAGGATCATGATGTAGACCTCGGGGTGGCCGAAGAACCAGAAGATGTGCTGGTACATCACCGGGTCACCGCCGCCGGCGGGGTTGAAGAAGCTGGTGCCGAAGTGGCGGTCGGTCAGCGTCATGGTGATGGCACCGGCCAGCACGGGCATGACGGCGATCAGCAGGTAGGCGGTGATCAGCCAGGTCCAGCAGAACATCGGCATCTTCATCAGCGTCATGCCGGGGGCGCGCATGTTGAGGATGGTCACGATGATGTTGATCGAGCCCATGATGGACGAGGCACCCAGGATGTGCATCGCGAAGATCGCGGCGTCCATCGAGGGACCCATCTGCAGGGTCAGCGGTGCGTACAGCGTCCAGCCGGCAGCAGGCGCGCCACCGGGCATGAAGAAGGAGCCCGCCAGGATCAGCGCCGCCGGGATCATCAGCCAGAAACTGAAGTTGTTCATCCGGGCGAAGGCCATGTCGGATGCACCGATCTGCAGCGGGATCATCCAGTTCGCGAAGCCCACGAAGGCCGGCATGATCGCGCCGAACACCATGATCAGGCCGTGCATGGTGGTCAGCTGGTTGAACAGCTGCGGGTTCACCAGCTGCAGGCCGGGCTGGAACAGCTCGGCACGGATGCCCAGGGCCAGCACGCCGCCGATCATGAGCATGACGAAGGAGAACAGCAGGTACAGGGTACCGATGTCCTTGTGGTTGGTGGCGAACACCCAACGACGCCAGCCCGTGGGGGCGTGGTGGTCGTGATCGTGTCCGTGCGCGTCGTGGTGGTCGAGAACTGCACTCATGGTCGTTTCCTCAGGGGGGTCTCAATCGTCAAAACGGTGCCGGATCACTTCCGGGCAGCCTGCACTTCGGCGGGCTGGATGATCTGATCGGTCTTGTTGGACCAGCTGTTCTTGGTGAAGGTCATCACGGCGGCCAGCTCGGTGTCGGACAGCTGCTTCCAGGCCGGCATCGCGCCGTTGTTCTGACCGTTCAGGAGCACGTTGATGATCTTGCCCTTGTCGGCATCGACCACCAGGGCCGAGCCGTCGAGGGCCTTGATCGGGCCGGCGCCCTTGCCGCTGGCCTGGTGGCAGGCAGCACAGTTGGCGGCATAGACCGACTCGCCACGCTTGACCAGATCGGTCAGGGCCCAGACCTTGGACGGGTCGTCGGCCTTGGCGGCCATGGCCTTCTTCTGCCCCTCCACCCAGGCGGTGTATTCCTCGGCGGTCACCACCTTGACGTGGATCGGCATGTAGGCGTGTTCCTTGCCGCACAGCTCGGCGCACTGGCCGTAGAAGTCGCCGGTCTTTTCGGCGCGGAACCAGGTGTCGCGCACGAAGCCGGGGATGGCGTCCTGCTTGACGCCGAAGGCCGGCACCATCCAGGCGTGGATAACGTCGTTGGCGGTGGTGATGATGCGGACCTTCTTGCCCACCGGCACCACCATCGGGTTGTCCACCTTCAGCAGGTAGTCGTCGGTCGGGGCCGGCTGGCCGCTGTCGGACATGACGCGGTGGCTGTTGTCCAGGGTGGACAGGAAGCCGATGCCTTCGCCTTCACCCTTGATGTAGTCGTAGCCCCACTTCCACTGCATGCCGGTGGCCTTGATGGTCAGGTCGGCGTTGGTGGTGTCCTTCTGGGCCACCAGCACCTTGGTGGCCGGCAGGGCCATGCCGATGACGATCAGCAGCGGGACGATGGTCCAGCCGAGTTCCACCCAGATCGGCTCGGCCAGTTCCTGCGACTTGTGGCCGACCGACTTGCGGTGCTTGAGGATGGAATAGAACATGACGCCGAAGACGATCACGAAGATCACGGCGCAGATGGCCATCATGAACCAGTGCAGCCAGTGCTGCTCTTCGGCGATCTTGGTCACCGGGGGCGCAAAGTTGAGCTGGTTGACGGCAGGGCCGCCGGGCAGGTCGTTGACCTTCTGGGCCAGGGCCGACGTCCAGGCACCCGCACCCAGGGCCAGCAGGGTGGCGGCATCGCGCAGCGAATGCCATCGGGTCCGCAGGGACTGCACGGTTTTCTTCGTCGTACTCACTTTTTGCGCCTCAAATATAAGTAGTGATTTATATCAATACCGATTAGAACAAACTTCGGGCCGGTGGCTCTTGCGCTCCACCTTCCACTCATCCCCCCGGTGCCTAAGCACCCCGGAGCGCCAGACGGATTTCCCGTGCCAGCGCCGGCCTGAGATCCGCCCGCAGGAACCGGCCCACACGGACCGACCGACCTGCACCGCGCACCTCGATCAACTGTCCGGAGCCCGGCAGCGGATCGACCCGCACCCAGCTCCGGGGAAATTCACAACGCTCCAGCTTCCCGCCCGACTCCAGTTCCACCACCAGGCAGCCTTCGGTCAGGCAGATGCGCTCGCTGTCGGTGGCGTGCCGTGCCCAGATCAGGAAAGCCAGCGCAACCGCCGCCAGTTCCAGTGCTGCAAAAGGCAGGACCAGCGTGGCTCCCTGGCTCCAGAAGAAGCCGGCCACCCCCAGCGACACCACACACAGCGATGCATACAGCGCACCGAGCTGGGCGGGCGTCACCGAACAGTTCTTGCGCAACGACCACTCGATGCCGGCATCGGAGCGGGTTGCGAAACGAAAAACGCTGCTGGCTTGAGACACACCCATCACCGGATCACGTCGGGCCGGCAGATGCCGCCCCCTCGCAGGGGAACATACCCCAGGAATTTCAACCGGGGCGATTGTAGCGGCGTCGCCCCCCTCCTCGGCTGACATGACGTCACGGCGGGGTCGGACAATCCCCCGACAAAAACACCACCGCAAGGGCCTTCAACGCCGCGGTGCGCGCAGCATGGCGCGCAGGTCGTCGACCGCGACCTGGGTGCTGCTGGCCACCGGAATCCTGGGCGGGGCCTTGAAGGCGTGGCCGTAAATGATCTCGAAGGTCAGCAGCAGGCGGCCATCGGGGCCACGGGGCAAGCCGTTTTCGATGGCGCGCTCCAGCTCGCGGCGCCACCCCCGACCCCGAAGACCGGGCTGTCGCCGGGACGACAGGTTGCGGCCCAGCGTGCGCAATTCGTCCAGCAGCGACGCGGCCGAGCTGTACGAGAGGGTGATGCGTTCCATGTCCATCACCGGCTCGGCGAAGCCCTGACGGACCAGCATGTCGCCCCAGTCGTGCATGTCGGTGAAGTCGTGGCAGGGCGCTGGCCAGCCCTGCTCCGTGTAGAGCTGGCGCAGCTCGCGCAGCGAATCGGGACCGAGGCAGGAAAACATCAGAAAGCCGTCGACCTGCACATGGCGGTGCCATTGCCGGAGGGTTTCCTGCGGATGGACCTGCGCGTGCAGCACCATGTTGGCCCAGAGCATCTGCACGGTCGTGTCGGGCTCGGCCCACGCCGGCCCGGCGGGCTCGCGGCGTCGCCAGAAAGCGGACCAGCCACCGGGGCCGGCCGCCTCGCGGGTGGCCTCCAGGTTGGCCTCGCGCTGCACGGCCTGCACAAAACAGCCCGCATCGGGCAGACGCTGGCGCAAGGCACGGTGGGCCTGCAGGCCGCCGAGCACCGGTTCCCAGTTCATCCAGCTCTGCGGCGGCTGCCGGAACCACTGCAGACGCTCGGCCATGCGGCTGGCCACCTCTTCATGCAGCCAGGGCGAGCCCTGACGCGGCAGCGCCCACCAGCGCAGGCATGCCGCCGGGTCCATGCCGGGCACCGCGTCGGTGCCGCTGGCGGGGGTATCCGGTGAAGCTGCAGACATGGCGGGAACGACCAGAGAAAGGGGGTGAAGAACCCGATACCGGGCGCACGCCCGGCCGGGGCGCGCCAGTATATTGGCCCGATGCCCTCCACCGGACAGCCGCTGCACCCGACCCGCGCCCACTGCGGGTTGCCCTCGACCTGTGCGGTCTGCGGGCAGTGGCCGGCGGAGCCGCTGTGCCACGACTGCATCGACCGTTTTGCCCCCGCGCCGCGCACCGCCCCGCTGGTGCCCGGACCGCTGTCCACCTGTGTGGCCGCCGTGGCCTACGGGTACCCCTGGAGCGGCCTGCTGGCCCGGCTGAAGTTCCACGACGAACCCGGCTGGGCCGGGCCGCTGTCGATGCTGATGGCACAGGCCGGCCGACACGGCGGCCTGCTGGCCGCCTGCGATGCCGTGGTCCCGGTGCCGCTGAGCCACCGGCGGCTGGCAGAACGCGGCTACAACCAGGCCTGGGAACTCGCCCGCCGGCTGCAACGGCCCGCCTTGCCCCGGGCCCTGGTGCGGTGCCTCGACGGCGCGCCCCAGCACACGCTGGATCGCAGCGAGCGGCTGAGCCACATGCGCGGGGCCTTCATGGTGCATCCGGAAAGGGCCGCATCGGTACGGGGCCGGCGCCTGCTGCTGATCGACGACGTGGTCACCACCGGCGCCACGCTGCAGGCAGCAGCGGCCGCCTTGCTGGCGGCCGGAGCGGCGTCGGTGGACGCGCTGGTGCTGGCCGCCACACCGGCGCCGCTATGATCCGCCGCCCATGTTCAATGTCGTGCTCGTCCACCCCGAGATTCCCCCCAACACCGGGAACGTGATCCGGCTGTGCGCCAACACCGGCTGCCGACTGCACCTGATCGAGCCGCTGGGTTTCTCGATGGACGACAAGCAGATGCGCCGCGCCGGGCTGGACTACCACGAGTACGCCGAAGTGCGCCGGCATGCCGACTGGGCAGCATTCCTGCAGACCGAACAACCCCCGGCGGGCCGCATGTTTGCGCTCACCTCGCGGGGCAGTCAGCCGGCCTTCGATGCGGTGTTTGCCGCCGGCGACTGGCTGGTGTTCGGCTGCGAGACCGCAGGACTGCCGCCCCACATCCGCGACACCTTTGCGCTGTCGCAGCGCTTGCGGCTGCCGATGCGGGCCGGGCAGCGCAGCCTGAACCTGTCGAACGCGGTGGCAGTGACGGTGTTCGAAGCCTGGCGTCAGCTGGGCTTCGAAGGCGCTCAGGGATAACGGCGCACCAGCGACTCGGCCACGCACACCGGCTTGTCGACGCCTTCGCGCTCGATGGCCACGCTCCAGGTGAGCTGCACACCGTCGCCGGCCACCGGTTCGGCCGACAGCAGGGTCAGGCGGGCCCGCAGCCGGCTGCCCACCGGGACCGGCCCGGTGAACCGCACCCGGTTGAGACCGTAATTGACGCCCATGCCCGATTGGTCGATGGCCATGGCCGATTCAAAAAACACCGGCAGCAGCGACAAGGTGAGGAAGCCGTGGGCAATGGGTGCGCCGAACGGCCCAGCCTTGGCGCGTTCCACGTCCACATGGATCCACTGGTGGTCACCGGTGGCCTCGGCAAACCGGTTGACCTGCTCCTGGGTGATGGTGATCCATTCGCTGGTGGCCACTTCCTGGCCGACGCAGGCGGCCAGCTCGGCCAAGGTCTTGAAATGTCGCATGCGGTGTCGATGGGTTTTGTGCGTGGGCGGTGTTCAGCGGTCGAGCCACTGGCAGACAGGCTGCCATTGCTCCAGGTCCTTGGCCACGCGGCCGGGCGCCACGTCGAACAAGGTGAGCCCGCGTGCGGCCAGATGGATGTAGTTCTGCGTGTCGCGCAGATGGGTCAGCACCGGCAGGCCGAGGCTGGCCACGAAGGTCTGCAGCTGCTCGGCCGCGATGGTGCGCGGATCGACCCGCATGCCGATCAGCCCGACCTGCAGATGGTCGGCGTGGCGCGAGGCCAGCAGCTCGTCGATGAAGGCGCGGGTGGCGTAGATGTCGAAGATGCTGGGCTGCAGCGGCACCAGCACCTTGTCGGCCATCTTCAACACGTCCTTGAACCGCCAGCCGTGCAGGCCGGCCGGTGTGTCGAGCACCACGTGGGTGGTGTCGCGCGGGGGACGCGCGATCAGGTCGTGAGAGATGTCCCAGGTGCGTATCGGCCGGGCCTGGGGCGGCCGCAGGCGCAGCCACAGCGCAGAGGATTGCTGGCGGTCGATGTCGCCCAGCATCACCGAATGACCCTGGCTGGCGTAGTAGCCCGCCACATGGGTCGACAGCGTGGACTTGCCCACGCCGCCCTTGGGATTGGCCACCACCACGATCGGCATCGCGACTCCTTTTCCGTCCGGATACGGGACCGGCCTATGGTATCGCCAGCGCGTCCCACACGAGCTTCAGGCCGGTCAGCAGCATGCCGGCGTAGACGAAGCGGTAGAACAGCACCGGCTGGATGCGGTGCGCAATGCGTACCCCGATCCACACGCCCACCGGTGCCAGCGGCAGCAACACCACCGAGGTGGCCATGTTGCGCAGATCGAGCAGGCCCAGCCAGGCGTACGGAATCCACTTGGCCAGGTTGATGAAGAAGAAATAGAACGCCAGCGTGCCGGTGAACACCACCGGCGACAGCCGCAGCGGGATCACATAGGCATTGATCGGCGGACCACCCGCATGGGCAATGAAACTGGTGAAGCCGGAGGTGGCCGACAGCAGCCAGCCGGCCCAGCGTGGCGGCGGCGGACTGTCGGGCCGGGGCGGAAACAGCAGCCGCTGGGCCAGGAACAACAACGTGAACCCGCCCACGATGCCGGCCACCAGCCGGGCGTCCAAGAGCTTGAACAAGGCCGTGCCGATCAGGATGCCGAGCAGCCCCGAAGGCAGCAGGAAGAGCAGCAGGCGGCGGTCGAGGTCCTTGCGGAAGGCGGCCATGCCCAGCAGGTCCATGACCAGCAGCACCGGCATCAGGATGGCCGCTGCCTGCGGCACCGTGACGGCCAGCGCCATCATGGGCACCGCCAGCGAACCGAAACCGGCGCCGAAACCGCTCTTGCTGATGCCCAGCAGCAGCACCGCCGGGATGGCCACGGCGTAGAAGAACGGGTCGGTGATGATGGGCATGGCAGGCGGCGACAATCGGCGGATGCAAAACGTTCCATTGTGGGGTGAAACGCTGCGGCTGCTGGTGGAGCTGGCCGCCACCGCCGCCTTCGCCCTGTCGGGTGTGCTCGCCGCTGCGCGCCACCGCATGGACGCGGTGGGCGTCTGTGTGGTCGGTTTTCTGGCGGCCTTTGGCGGCGGCACGCTGCGCGATCTGCTGCTCGACCAGCGCCCCTTCTTCTGGGTGCAGCATGTGAACCTGCTGTGGGGCGTGCTGGGCCTGTGCGTGGCCTGCATGGTGTTCCTGCGCAACCGGCACTTCGAGCTCACCGAGCGCGCCATGCAGTGGCCCGACGCGCTGGGCCTCGGGCTGTTCGCCGCCACCGGCGTGCACCAGGCGCTGCAGCAGCAGCTGCCGGCGGTGGTGGCGGTCATCATGGGCCTGATCACCGGCGTGGCCGGCGGGGTGCTGCGCGACGTGGTCTGCAACCAGATCCCCGCCGCCTTCCACGACCACCGACCCTACGCCGTGTGCGCCTTCGCCGGCGGCTGGAGCTACGTGGCCCTGTGGACGCTGCAGGCACCCGGCTGGGTGGCCCTGCTGGGCTGCGTGCTGGTCACCGCCGGCCTGCGCGGTCTGGCCCTGTGGCGCAACTGGCAGCTGCCGGCCTGGCGCATCTGAAACCCCGGCGAACCCGAGGAGACTTCGTCATGTTCAATCCGTCCCAGGCCGATGTGCGCCGATTCTTCTGCGGCGTGTACGCCAAGCTCGGCACGCAGCAACCCATGGAAGCCATCGAGGTGCTGGCCGGCCAGTGGATCGCCGAGCACCCCGAGTACCACACCGAACTGGCCGATGCAGAGGCCGCGGTGGCGGCCCTGAGCCAGCCCAATGCAGCGCGCGAGAACCCGTTCCTGCACCTGTCCATGCACCTGTCGATCAGCGAGCAGTGCAGCATCGACCAGCCCCCGGGCATCCGGCAGGCGGTGGAGCTGCTGGCCGCCAGGCGGGACGACCTGCACGCAGCCCACCACGAAGTCATGGAATGCCTGGGCCGCATGCTCTGGGAGAGCCAGCGCGCCGGCCGCCCACCCGATGGTCAGGCCTACATCGAGGCGGTGCGCCGCCGCGCCACCACCGACTGAGCCGCTGCCGGGCGGACATGAAAAAAGCCGCCCTGGGGCGGCTTTTTGACGGGGCGGGTCGGCTTACTTGAAGCGCGACTGCGGCACGACCTTGAGCTCGCCTTCGACCGACGAGATGTACTTCGCGATCTCGCGCATTTCGGCCGGCGAATACTGTTTGGCGATGCCGGCCATGATGCCGTTGCTGCGGCCGACCAAGTTGTTGCCTTCCACGGTGTACGACTTGAGCGCGACGAACAGGTAGTCGGCGTGCTGGCCACCGATCTTGGGGTAGCTGGGGTCGATCGGCTTGCTGAAGTTGGCGCCGTGGCAGGACACGCAGGCGCCCTTCTCGATCAGGGCAGCCACCTTGGCGCTGGCGGCCTTGGGGGTTTCGGGGGCGGTGGTGGTGGCGTGCGATGCGTAGAACGCGCCGAGGTCGGCCATGTCCTGCTCGGACAGCGAACCGGCGATGCCGCGCATGGACGGGTGCTTGCGCTCGCCCTTCTGGTAGGCCTTGAGCGAGGACACGATGTACTGGGCCGACTGGCCGGAGATCATCGGGACCTTGTGGATCTCGGGGAAGCTGTTCTGGTAGCCGGGGATGCCATGGCACCCGACGCACATTTCGGCTTTTTTCTGGCCGGCGGCCACATCACCCGAAACGCCCTGGGCGTGGGCGGTCGCGGCGGCCGCGCAGAGCGTCGCAGCGGCGACAAAGGTACGGGCGATCGTGGTCAACAGGTGATTCATTTTGCTAGCACAATGAAATGGTCGCCGATCCGGGCGTTGATAAAGATCAACCGACGATTATAGAGTCGTCCCGACAGGGTTCCGATTCCCCGCCAACCACCGCTGCAGGTCTTCCATGAAATTCCAAGGTACCCAGAACTACGTTGCCACCCAGGACCTGATGCTGGCCGTCAACGCAGCCATCACGCTCAAGCGACCGCTGCTGGTCAAGGGCGAACCCGGCACCGGCAAGACCCTGCTGGCCGAAGAGGTGGCCCAGGCGCTCGGCATGCCGCTGCTGCAGTGGCACATCAAGAGCACCACCAAGGCGCAGCAGGGCCTGTACGAATACGACGCGGTGAGCCGCCTGCGCGACAGCCAGCTCAACACCGCCGACAGCGCGCAGCGCGTGGGCGACATCCGCAACTACATCGTGCAGGGCGTGCTGTGGCAGGCCTTCACCGCCGACGAACCGGTGGCGCTGCTGATCGACGAGATCGACAAGGCCGACATCGAATTCCCCAACGACCTGCTGCGCGAACTCGACCGCATGGAGTTCTACTGCTACGAGACCCGCGAACTCATCAAGGCGAAGCACCGGCCGCTGGTGTTCATCACCTCCAACAACGAGAAGGAGCTGCCCGACGCCTTCCTGCGCCGCTGCTTCTTCCACTACATCAAGTTCCCCGACGCCGAGACCATGGAGAAGATCGTCGCGGTGCACTTCCCCACCTTGCGCAAGGACCTGCTCAAGCTGGCCATGAAGACCTTCTACGACGTGCGCAACCTGCCCGGCCTGAAGAAGAAGCCCAGCACCAGCGAACTGCTCGACTGGCTCAAGCTGCTGATGGCCGAGGACATTCCGCTCGAAGCCCTGCAGAGCGCCGACGACAAGGTCTCCATTCCGCCGTTGGTGGGTGCGCTGCTGAAGAACGAGCAGGACACCACCCTGTTCGAGAAGCTGGTCTTCATGAACCAGCGGAACCGATGAGCCCCCAGGCCCCCGGCTTCGTCCAGCCGGTCGTCCTGCACGATCGGGGCATCCGGCTGGAGCCGCTGGCGCTCGACCATGAAGCCGGCCTGAAAGCGGCTGCGGCCGACGGCGAGCTCTGGCGCCTGCGCATCACCTCGGTGCCCGAACCCGAGAACACCCGGGCCTACATCGAGACCGCACTGAAGATGCGCGAGCAAGGCCACCGCTTCGCTTTTGCGGTGGTCGAGGACAGCACCGGCACCGTGCTGGGCAGCACCAGCTTCCACGACATCCTGCCCGAGGTGAAGCGGGTGGAGATTGGCTACACCTGGTACGCCAAGCGGGTGCAGCGCAGCCATGTGAACACCACCTGCAAGCTGCTGATGATGGGCCACGCCTTCGACACCTTGGGCTGCCATGTGGTGGGCTGGCGCACCGACAACTTCAACTTCGCCTCGCAGGCGGCCATCGAACGCCTGGGCGCCAGGAAAGATGGCGCGATCCGCGGCCATGCCCTGCGCCGCGACGGTACCATCCGCGACACGGTGATGTACAGCATGCGCGCCGGCGAATGGCCGGAGGCGCGTGCGCAGCTGCTCTACCTGCGGGACCGCCCGCGCTGAAGACGGAATCCACCATGCTGATCGACTTCTTCTACACCCTGCGCGCCGCCAAGGTGCCGGTGTCGGTGCGCGAATACCTCACGCTGCTCGAGGCGCTGGAGGCCGAGGTGGTGGGACCGACCAACCCGGACGCCTGCAGCATGGACGACTTCTACTTCCTGGCGCGCACCGCGCTGGTGAAGGACGAGAAGCACTTCGACAAGTTCGACCGCGCCTTTGCCGCCTACTTCAAAGGCGTGGAGATGATCGCGGACTTCACCAAGCCGATCCCGGCCGACTGGCTGCGCCAGGAGATGGAGCGCATCCTCTCGGAAGAGCAGAAGGCGAATGCACCCAAGCTCGACTGGGACGAGCTGATGGACACGTTGAAAAAACGCCTGGAAGAGCAGAAGGAACGCCACGAAGGCGGCAGCAAGTGGATCGGCACCGGCGGCACCTCGCCCTTCGGCAACGGCGGCAAGAACCCGCAGGGCGTACGCATTGGCGGCAAGGGCGGTGGCAAAAGTGCGGTGAAGGTCTGGGAACAGCGCGCCTACCGCGACTACGACGACACCCAGGAGCTGGGCACCCGCAACATCAAGGTCGCCCTGCGCCGGCTGCGCAAGTTTGCGCGCGAGGGCAACGAGCTGGAGCTCGACCTGCCCGACACCATCCGCAGCACCGCAGCCAACGCAGGCTGGCTGGACATCAAGATGATTCCGGAGCGGCACAACAATGTGAAGGTGCTGCTGCTCATGGACGTGGGCGGCACCATGGACGAACACATCCAGCGGGTCGAGGAGCTGTTCTCGGCGGTCAAGGGCGAGTTCAAGCACCTGGAGTTCTATTACTTCCACAACTGCGTCTACGACTTCATGTGGAAGAACAACCGGCGCCGCTATGCCGAGAAGTTCCCGACCTGGGACATCATCCGCAAGTACAACAAGGACTACAAGCTGATCTTCGTGGGCGACGCGACCATGAGCCCCTACGAGATCCTGCAGCCCGGCGGCAGCGTGGAATACAACAACGAGGAGGCCGGTGCCGAGTGGCTGCAGCGGCTGACCCATGCCTTCCCCAAGTTTGCCTGGATCAATCCGGAACCCCAGGGGGTGTGGCAGTATCGACAGAGCATCAGCGTCATCCAGCAGCTGATGGGCCAGCGCATGTACCCGTTGACCCTCAAGGGCCTGGAAGACGCGATGCGCATGCTGTCGAAATGAACCCCGCATGACCCTCTTCCTTCGGGCCGGTCTGCTGCTGACCGGCCTGTGGCTCCACCCGCTGATCCTGTGGCCGACCCCGGCCCACGCCCAGACCGACACCGCCCCGGGCGCCGCCCAGGGTGAGCCGCGCACGGCCGCGCGCGCGCGGGCACAGCGCCCGCCGGTGCCACCGCGCTTCGAGATCGAACTGGACGCGCCCGACGGCGTGCGCGAAACGCTGCTGCGCCACATGGAGCTGCAGCGCTTTCGCCGGTTGCGGCAGCTCGATGTCAACGAGCTGAACCGGCTGCTGCTTCAAGCCCCCGACAACCTGCGCGACCTGCTGGGCACGCTGGGCCACTTCAGCCCGGTGATCCAGGTCGACCCCTTGCAGGCCCCGCCGGCCGGCGCCCCGAACGCTGCGACCGACGACGACGATGATGAAGCCGACGCCCTGCCCCCTCTGGGCACGGTCCGCATGCGGGTGGACCCGGGCCCGCAGACCCGCATCGCTTCGGTGCAGGTGATCTTTCAGGGCGACATCGCCACCCTGCCCCAGGCGCAGGCGCAGCGCGAAGCCATCCAGGCGGCTGCCGTACGCCGGGCCGACCAGCCCTTCACCCAGTCGGAGTGGGACAGCATCAAGAACCAGGCGCTGCGCCAGCTAACCGGTCAACGCTTCCCGGGCGGGCGGATCGGCAACAGCCTGGCCGACATCGACGCGGCCAACCAGCGCGCCAACCTCTACATCGAACTCGAATCCGGCCCGCTGCAGCGCATCGGCGGCATCGAGGTGGTGGGCAGCGAACGCTACGACCCAGGCATCAGCGAACGGCTGGCCCGCCTCTCGGGCCTGACCCCCGGCGCCGAATACGACCTGGAGCGCCTGCAGGCGGCCCAGCAGCGCATGGCGGCCAGCGGCTACTTTGATGCCGTCTTCGTCTACGTCGAGCCGACCGAACAGGCCGCCATGCTGCCGGTCAAGGTGCAGCTGCGCGAGGCCAGGCGCCAGAAGCTGGTGCTGGGTGTGGGCGCCAGCACCGACAGCGGTGCGCGCCTGTCGGTCGAGCACCTGCACAACCGGGTGCCGGGCATCGGCTGGCGGGCCCGCAGCGAACTGCGGCTGGACCAGAAAGACCAGACCGCCCGCACCGACTGGCGTTCGCCTGTGGACGACAAAGGCTGGCAATGGCTCACCGAGGCGCAGCTGTCACGCCTGGACGACAGCCTGACCCGCACCAGCAGCCAGCGCCTGCGCTGGGGCCAGGGGCAGGACGGCGAAACCCTGGACCGCAGCGTCTACCTGCAATACGACCGGGCCCGCGTGGTGCAGTACCTGCCGCAGCTGCTGCCTGAGGCGGCGGAATCGTCCATCACCGCCAACTACGCCTGGAGCCGCCGCCGCTTCGACGACCTGGTCTCGCCCCGGCGCGGCCACGGACTGGCGGTGGAGCTGGGCGCGGGCACCACCCTGGGCACCGACCGCCAGCCGTTTGCCCGCACCCAGGCGCGCTGGCTCGGCCTGTGGCCGCTCGACCGCACCGAGGCCGCACCGGGCAGCGCAGCCCCATCGAACCTGGGTCGGCTGGCGCTGCGGCTGGAGGGCGGTGCGGTGATTGCCCGGGACAACGCACCGGTCCCCGAGACGCAGCTGTTCCTCATCGGCGGCGACAACTCGGTGCGCGGTTACGGTCTGCGCGACATCGGCGTGCCCTCGGCCAACGGCGGGGTGCGCGCCGGCCGCTACAAGGCGGTGGTGAGCGTGGAGTGGCAGCGCCCAATATGGGCCGAGAACGGTCAACGCTCGCCCTGGGAGAACGTGCTGTTCGTCGACGGCGGTGCCGTGGCCGACCGGGCCGGCGACCTGCGTCCGAAGTGGGGCGTGGGCACCGGCCTGCGCTACAACAGCCCGGTGGGTCCGCTGCAGGTCGATCTGGCCTACGGCCTGGAAACCCGCGAACTGCGGCTGCACCTCAACGTGGGCTTCAGCTTCTGAGGGCAGCATGGCTGAAGGCACCCTGCGCGACCACGAAACGGCGTCTGTCCCGCCGCCGCCCACCCCTGGCCGGTGGCAGATCGGCTTGCGCTGGCTTGCCGGCCTGCTGGCAGCACTGGGTCTGCTGCTGTTGCTGGCGCTGGGCGGCATCTGGGTCTGGGCCGGCCAGGAAGGTTCGCTGGCCCGCGCGCTGGACTGGGCCGCCCGCCACAGCCGGGGCGAGGGGCCCGGCGCGACCCAACCGGCCACGCCCGCCAGCTGGGGGCAGCTCGATGCCAGCGGCGTGCAGGGCAGCATCCGCGAGGGTGGTCAGATCGATCGCCTGCAGTGGCGGCAGGACGGCCTGACGGTCGAGCTGCACGGTCTGGCCATCGAACCCGGCAGCGGCTTCTGGATGCGGCTGCTCACCGGTCAGGGCGTTCACCTGGAACGGCTGTCGGCGGCGCGGCTGCGCATCGACGATCGCCGCCCGACACCCGCCGAGCCGGCCCCGCTGCAGCCCCTGACCACGCTGGAGCTGCCGCTGCCGGTGTCGGTGGCGCTGGCACTGGACGACATTGAACTGAGCGGCGCGCTGCAGGCCCGCCTGGGCCCCATGAAGGCACGCTACGCCTACGGCCCCGCCGCCGACCATGGCCGGCTGGGCCCGCACGAACTCGCCGATGTGCAGCAGGTGCACACGTTGCGCATCGAGACCCTGCACATCGCCGGTGGCCGCTACCGGATTCAGGCCGCCATGGGAGCGCAGGCCCCGATGCCGCTGCGCCTGGATGCGCAGGCCGAGGTCGACACCACCGTGCCCGGTGGCGAACCGTTGGTGCTGCAGGGCAAGGCCCAGCTGGGCGGCACCCTGTCCGGACCGGAAGCGGCACTCAACCTGTCGGCCTACCTGCAGCCGGCCCAGGAGCGCCCGGCCAGCCCGGCCCTGGCCGCCAAGGCGCGCATCAAACCCTGGGCCCGGCAGCCGCTGGACGAAGCCGATGTGCGGCTGCACCGGCTGGATCTGGCCAGCCTGTGGCCGGGTGCACCGGTCACGGCCCTCGGCGGCACCCTGGTCGCGCGGCCCGAGGGGGATGCCTGGCAGGTCCAGGCCGACCTGCAGAACCTGGCCGCCGGCCCGGCCGACCGCCAGCGCGTGCCGCTCGATCAGCTGCAGGCCACCGCCCGATGGCAGGACCCGCGCTGGACCCTGGAACGCCTGGACGCCCGACGGGGCAACGGCCGTCTGCAGGCCAGCGGCGAATGGCAGCCGGCCAGCGCGGGTGGCACGGAGCCTCCGATCTGGAACGGCGAAGCCCGCCTGACCGGCATCAACCCGGCCCAGCTCTGGAGCACGCTGGCGCCGGCCGCGCTCGATGGCCGTGCCCAGGCCCGCACCGGCGGCACCGGTAGCGGCAACGGGATCGACTGGCAGCTGGCGATCCAGCCTTCCGGCCGGCAACCGCCCCGCAGCACCGCCGATGCGCTGCGACTGCGCCAGGTGCAGGCCCGGGGTCGCTGGACCGCTGCCGGCCCGACCGCCACGGCCGGCACCCTGGACCTGACCGAGCTGGACATCGATGCACTCGACGCCCGGCTGCAGGGCCGGGGCCGGTATGTGCACCCGGCCGGTCGCGCCGAGGCACGCTGGAACCTGACGCTGCCGGGCACCCGGCTGCAGGGCGACGTGGATCTGGCCTCGGCCGCCGGCGACGGCGATGTCCGGCTCACCCTCAGCGACGCCGCCGCCACGCTGGCCTGGGCGCGCCGGCTGCGCGATCTGCCGCTGGTGGGTCCGGCGGTTGCCGGGGCCCTGCCCGACATCGAGGCGGCCGGCGCCGGGCAGCTGGCGCTGCGCTGGCAAGGCGGACTCGGTGCGCTGGGCTGGCCGGGTGCTGCCGGCAGCGGGTCCGGCGGGTCCACCGGGTCAGAGGTGCCGGCGCTGGATCTGGCCCTGTCGCTCGAGCGGCTGCAGATCGGCCTGCCAGCGGACGAAGGTGCAGCACCGACGCGGCTTGATCTGACCGGCACCGAACTCACGCTCCAGGGTCCGGCCGACCGCCTCGCAGTGGGCCTGCGGGCCCAGGCCGCACAGACCATGCCCTCCGCGCCCGCCGCGCGCAGCCTGCGGGTCGATCTGCAGGGCCGGGTCGAATCGCAGGGGCGTCCGCTGCTGCGCTCGGGACGGCTGCAGCTGGACCGCGCCCTGCTCGATCTGAGCGACCGCAGCCGGCCGGACCAGGTGCTGGGCGGCACGCTCCAGGCGCTCCAGCCGGTGCGGCTGCGCTGGCAGGCTGCGAGCGCAGCCGGGCCGCTCAGCCTGGACGCCGACACGGCCCGCTGGCGCCTGCAACCCCGCCTGCCGGGTGCGCCCGAGGGCACCACCAGCCCGGTCGAGATCGGCTGGGACACGCTGGTCTGGAACGGCGGAGCCCTGCAGACTCGCGGGCAGCTCAGCGGCCTGCCGCTGGCCTGGGCCGACCTGCTCACCGCTGTGGACGGCGCCCGCAACGGCCCGCTGGCCCGCGCCGGGCTGGGGGGCGACCTGGTCTTCGATGGCCGCTGGAACATCGACCTGCCCGCCGACGCCACCCGCCCCCCGGCGGTCGATGTCGTGCTGGCCCGCCGCAGCGGCGACCTGCTGGTGCAGACCGATGGCGCCTTCGACGAAGCCAACAACACCGTGCAACGCCTGCCCGCCGGCATCCGGCAGGCCGAACTCCGGCTCACCGGGCAAGGGCGGGACCTGCAGGCCCGGCTGCGCTGGCAGGCCGATCGGCTGGGCGAGGCCAGCGCCGATGTCACCACCCGGCTGGCGCCACCCGACAGCGAGCATGGCGCCTGGCACTGGCCCGACTCGGCCCCGCTGCAGGGTCGCCTGCAGGCCAGCCTGCCGCAGGCGGGCCTGTGGTCGGCCCTGGCCCCACCCGGCTGGCGCGTGCGCGGCACCCTGGCCGCCCAGGCCACGGTGGCCGGCACCCGAAGCGAACCCCGGTTCGAGGGCAGCCTGCAGGCCGATCAGGTCGCGGTGCGGTCGCTGGTCGACGGCATCGCCTTCGTCAACGGCCAGCTGCGCGCCACGCTGGCGGGCGACCGCATCGCCATCGACCGCTTCCGGATCGAGGGCCGGGGGGGCGCCGAGCGCGGTGGCGTGCTCGAAGCGACCGGGCGGGCCGAATTCCCGCTGGCCACGGTGGACGGCCAGAGCCGGCGCGTACCGGCGCTGCAGCTGGAAGCCAAGGCCCGCGCGCTGCGGGTGTCCTCGCGCCCCGACCGCCGTCTGACGCTCTCGGGTGATGTGCAGGCCTCGCTCAACGGCCCCGATCTGCAGCTGCGGGGTGCCTTGCGGACCGACTCGGCGCTGATCATCCTGCCCGACGAACTGGCCCCGAGCCTGAGCAGCGACGTGGTGGTGCGGGGCACCGAACGCGCCATCGAACCGGCAGCCGGACAACGGGTGCGGCCCGATGTGCAGATCGACCTCGACCTGGGCCGCGACTTCACCGTGCGCGGACAAGGCCTGGACACCCGGCTGGAGGGCAATCTCACGCTGCGCAGCACCGTGGCCCTGCCGGCGCCCCGGCTGCTGGGCGAGGTGCGCACCGTCAGCGGCAGCTACCGCAGCTACGGTCAGCAGCTCAGCATCGAGACCGGCGTGCTGCGCTTCAACGGCCCGTTCGACAACCCGACGCTGGACATCACCGCCGTGCGGCCCAACACCGCGCAACGGGTCGGCGTGATCATCACCGGGTCGGCCAACGCGCCCAGGGTCCGGCTGTTTTCCGAGCCCGACCTGCCCGACAGCGAGAAGCTGGCCTGGCTGGTGCTGGGGCGGCCCGCCAGCGGCGCCGGGGCCGAAGCGGCCGTGCTCCAGCAGGCGGCTGCGGCCCTGATTGCCGGCGGTGGCGACCGGCGCGGCGGGCTGGCGCAGGCCTTCGGGCTGGACGAGATCTCGGTGGGCAGCAGCGGCCTGAACCCGGACGGCACACCAGCCACCGCCGTGACACTGGGCAAGCGGCTGACGCAGGACCTGTACCTGAGCTACGAACGCAGCGTGGCAGGGGCGGTGGGCACCATGTCCATCTTCTACGACGTCTCCCGCCGCTTCACCGTGCGGGCCCGCGCCGGCGAAGAAAACGCGCTCGACCTGATCTTCACCCTGCAGTTCGACTGAGCTGGTCTGCCGGGGTAACGGCCACGGCCCGTCGATACAATCCGCGCCTGCCCCGCCGCCATAGTTCAATGGATAGAACGAGCGCCTCCTAAGCGCTAGATACAGGTTCGATTCCTGTTGGTGGTACCAGCCTCAGGGTCGGGTCAGGTCGGCGGCGCGCTCCGGGCCGAAGTACACCGCGAGTTCACGGCGCAGTGCCACCATCAGTGGCAGCCAGGCGCTCTCGGGGGGATGTTGGGCCGTGAGGGCCACGAACCGCTCGATGCCGTCCACACCCCCCATGGTGTGGAACACCCGCAAGATGTCGTCCAGCCGCTGGGCTCGGACATTGGGGCGGGCCGTTTCCGGATCGGCTTCGGCCGCTACCTGATCGATCCACACCGACAGCACCGGCATGCCGTCCATGCGCTTGAGCACATTCGAGCTGACCGGATACCAGCGCTGGCGCAGCAATCTTTCGGAACGGGCCAGGTAACGCATGGCCATCACGCCCTGGCAATGCCGGGCCTCTGCCGCCGCGAGCTCGCCGGCCACGAACGACAGGCTCAGCGCTTCCTTGGGCGATTCCTGGCCTTCTGCATCACGCCCGCCTTCAATGACCAGCGCGAGCAGACCGGTCTGTCGCTCCCGGTTGAGCCGGACCAGCAGGTCCCGGATGTCTGCAATCATGACCACCCTCCTTGTGGAGCCGGAACCGATGCGTCAGGCGTCGACCACCTGACGTGCCACCTGTGGCCCGAAGCAGACCCCGAGCTGGTCCCGGCACGCCTCGATCAGCTCGTCCCAGGCATGGGCCGGCGGATGGTCGAACAGCAGCTGCATGAAGATGTCGTCGCCGGCAGTGCCCCCCATGGCCTGCATGAAGGTCTGGATGGCGAACAGCCGCTCCAGACGCAGCTGCTCCAGCGTGGCTGGCGTGCCTTCCGGCGGGGCCGGAACCACATGGCGCTCCTCGAACCGCAGAAAGTCCGACATGGCGGGCAGATCGTGCCGTTCGAATTCCGCCGGCGAGGCCACATCGAACCACTGCCAGCGGCGCAGCAGCCTCGCGTGCTTCAGGGTCAGCAGGGCGGCACCGCCGCGCCGCATGCGATCGCTGACATGCACCATTTCGCCGTCGCGCAGCCACAGGGTGACGATGTGCGAAGCCGACCCCGATGCCGTCATGACCAGCAACAACATGCCGGAACGGCGGGCTTGCGCCAGCTGGACCAGCAGGTTGTAGATCGGCTCGATCACTGGGGCGCCTTGATCTTCAACAACGAACGCAGGGACTGAGCGAACTGGCGCAGGCCGTTGGCGATGAACAGGAAGCCCACCAGGATGATGACCCTGTGGGCCAGTTCGTTCGCCTCGGTGCCGACCGAAAACACCTCGAACAGGACGGTTTCGATCAGGTGCGCAAACCCCAGCACGATGGCGCCCACCGACACCTGTTTCAGGGTCGCGCCGACCGCCCCCCGCATCTGCATCTGGCGGGCTGTGTTGGCCATCCAGAAGCCGGCAGCGATCAGGATGAAGTCCAGGGTGTAACTGGCGTAGTGGAGGTATTCGTGGAGGTCCTGCATCGGGTTGGTCATGGTGTGGTCCTTGGGATGAAGTCGCCCAGCACATAAACCTTAAGGATTACTTTTAAAAGAGCGACGGACCGATGGTAGGTTTCAAGCACTCTTTTCGGGCATCTTCAGCCGACCACTCGACCCGCCCGACCGGCCGGGCATCGACTCAGGGCCGCGCGCTGCGGCGGCGCTCAGCGCGCCCGCAGCGTGCGGCTGAGCAGGATGACCGGGATCAGACCCACCAGCACCAGCGTGAGGGCCGGCAGGGCGGCCTCACCGAGCCGCTCGTCGCGGGCGAGCTGGTAGGTGACGACGGCCAGGGTGTCGCTGTTGAAGGGCCGCAGCACCAGGGTGGCCGGCAGCTCCTTCATCACGTCCACGAACACCAGCAGCACGGCCGCCAGGGTGGCGCGCTTCAGCAGCGGTGCATGCACCCGCACCGCCAGGGCCAGGCCGGTGGTGCCGAGCATGCGGGCCGAATCGTCCAGGCTGGCCGGTATGCGGGCGTAGCCGCTCTGCACCGACTGCAGTGCCACCGCCGTGAAACGCACCAGATAGGCCCAGACGATGCCCAGCGCGGTGGCGGTGATCCAGTAGCCCACCGAGGTTTCGGGCCAGACCGCCTGCAGCCATCCCACCGGCAGCAGCAGCCCGACCACGATCACGGCGCCCGGCACCGCGTAACCCAGGCTGGCCAGCTGGGCGGTGGTCCGCGTCACGGCACCCGGGCGCGTGCGCACCGCCAGCGCCAGCGCCAGCGCCAGCACGGTGGCCAGCACCGCCGACAGGCCGGCCAGCCGCACGCTGTTGAACGACCACTGCACGAACATGTTCCAGGGCAGTTCGTCCCAGCCACCCACCAGGGGACGCAACATGAACAGCACCGGCAGCACGAAACCGGCCAGGATCGGCAGCAGGCAGACCAGCAGCGCCAGCAGCGCGGCGCCGCCCCGCAGTTGCACCGGCTGGGCCTCCTGGCTGCCAGCGCGCTGGCCGCGCAGGGAAGCAAACCGCATGCGGCGTTGTGCTCGGTGTTCCAGCCAGAGCAGCAGACCCACCGTGAGCAGCAGCAGCGTGGCCAGCTGGGCCGCCGCCAGCCGGTTGTCCATGGCCAGCCAGGCCTTGTAGATGCCGGCGGTGAAGGTCTGGATGCCGAAGTAGCTGGCCACACCGAAGTCGGCCAGCGTCTCCATGAGGGCCAGGGCCACGCCGGCGGCCACCGCCGGCCGGGCCAGCGGCAGCGCCACTTCGCGGATGCGCCGACCCAGCGGCGCGCCCAGCAGGCGGGCCGCTTCCATCAGCTGTGCCGCCCGCTCGGCCAACGCGGTGCGGGCCAGCAGGTAGACGTAGGGATAGAGCGAGAAGGTGAAGACCCAGACCGCGCCGGCCGTGTTGCGCACCTCGGGGAACACCCGCCCCTGCAGGCTGAAACTCTCGCGCAGCCAGACCTGCAGCGGGCCGGAGAACTGCAGGAAGTCGGTGTAGGCGTAGGCCACCACATAGGCCGGCATGGCCAGGGGCAGCAGCAGGGCCCATTCAAAGACGCGCCGGCCGGGAAAATCAAACAGGGTGACGGCACAGGCGGTCAGCATGCCGACCAGCGCCACGCCGGCGGCCACCGCCACGCACAGCAGCAGCGAGGTGGCGGTGTATTCGGGCAGTACCGTGCCGGCCATCTGCCGCAGCACGTCGAGCGCGACCGCATCGAAGCTGAACCAGGCACCGCCCAGCGAGACCACCGGCAGCACCAGCAGGAAGGCAAGCAGGACGAGGGGCGGCAGGGACAACCAGCGCGGCATGGGCTTTGACCTTGGTCAACACAAATGAGAATTGTAGTTATCTACAATCGTCCTCATGTTCCTCGATGTCTCCCAGCTCCAGGTCCGGTATGGCCAGCAGCCCAGCGCTGCGGTGGACGGCGTGAGCCTGGGCCTGCGGGCCGGCGAGATTGGCGTGCTGATCGGTCCTTCGGGCTGCGGCAAGACCACCCTGCTGCGGGCGGTGGCCGGCCTGGAACGGGCCAGCGGCGGGCGCATCGTGCTCGGGGGCGAGACGGTGAGCGAGCCTTCGCGCCATGTGCCGGCCGAGCAGCGGCGCATCGGCATGGTGTTCCAGGACTACGCCCTGTTCCCGCACCTGGACGTGGGCCGCAACGTGGCCTTCGGCATCGACCGCCTGCCCCGGCGCGAGCGCGAGGCCCGGGTGACCGAGGTGCTCAAGCTGGTCGGGCTGGACGGCCTGCAGTCGCGCTACCCGCACGAACTCTCGGGCGGCCAGC